>JACCDQ010278911.1_pt1 | contig 26476 bp, 21 predicted proteins | sample 7446031 | NCBI WGS metagenome assembly JACCDQ01 (sample SAMN15323442, study PRJNA562643) | freshwater metagenome | isolation source: river surface water | place: USA:Blue River Watershed | collected 2017-08-17 | reverse complement strand
CGCCTACTTCGGCTACGCTCAGTTGTCTTGAAAAAGAAGAATTCCTTTTGCGCCTACTTCGGCTACGCTCAGTTGTCTTGAAAAAGAAGAATTCCTTTTGCGCCTACTTCGGCTACGCTCAGTTGTCTTGAAAAAGAAGAATTTCTTTTACGCCTACTTCGGTTACGCTCAGTTGTCGGGATATAGAAGAATTCCTTTTTCGACTACTCTGGCTGCGCTCAGTTGTCTTGAAATAGAAGAATTCCTTTTTCGACTACTTTGGCTGCGCTCAGTTGTCGGTATAAATCCGAAGCTCTTCTCTGTTGCCTGAGCGAAGCCGAAGGCAACAGAGTTCGAGAAGCCGAAGGCAAATTCATTCATATTTGGCTTATAAAAAAAACCTCCGCAAAAAATTCGCGGAGGTTTAACGTTAACTTAACCCTTATTTATGACTCAGGATAGGGCCGCCCGACTGTATATTCGGGTCAACCAAATCCGAAAACTGTTCAAAGTTGTGTTGGAATTTCTCGGCGAGCTTTGTGGCTGCTTCGTTGTATTTCGTCTTATCTGCCCAGGTTTTCCAAGGGAGAAGTGCCTGTGGTGCTATAAATGGACATTGGTCAGGTATCATCATCCCGAAAATCGGATGACGTGTATAGCTTACTTTTTCCAAATCTCCGTTCAATGCTGCCGTAATCATGGCTCTCGTTTGTGCCAATGGCATACGTTTGCCGACACCAAAACCACCCCCAACAAGTCCTGTATTGATTAGCCAAACGCGGGCATTACCTTCCTTGATCTTTTTACCCAAAAGTTTGGCATACTTGGTCGGGTGCAGGGGTAAGAAAGCCGCGCCAAAACAAGCTGAAAATGTTACTTCTGGATCTGTAACGCCCATTTCAGTTCCTGCAACTTTGGAGGTATAACCCGATACAAAATGATACATGGCTTGGTCGGCATTCAATCGACTAATCGGTGGAATAACCCCAAATGCATCGTACGTCAACAAAAAGATATTCTTCGGCGCACCTGCAATAGACGGCTCTAAGGAGTTTTCAATGTGGTAAAGCGGGTAGGCAGTACGAGTGTTTAGCGTAAGACTTGTATCCGCGTAATTCACCTCGTTTGTACCCGGCTTGAACACCGTATTTTCGACAATTGCCCCGCTTTGAATCGCTTTGTAAATAGCGGGTTCTTGTTCGGGCGACAAGTCAATGACTTTGGCATAACAACCTCCTTCAAAGTTGAAAACAGCATTGTCTGACCATCCGTGCTCGTCGTCTCCGATGAGTTGTCTGTTGGGGTCGGTTGAAAGTGTTGTTTTTCCAGTGCCGGAGAGTCCGAAAAAGATGGCTGTATCACCATCTTGACCCACATTTGCGGAGCAATGCATTGATAAATAGCCTTTTTCCTCGGGTAAAATATAGTTCAAAACAGTAAAAATGCCTTTCTTCATTTCACCAGCGTAGCCTGTTCCGCCGATGAGCAAAATTCTCCTTGTCATATCGACAATCGTAAAATTGCTTTGGCGCGTTTGGTCGATTTCTGGGTCTGCCAAAAATTCTGGTACACAAAGAATGGTGAAGTCTGCTGTGAAATGAGCGAGTTCTTCTTCGGTTGGTCGGATGAACATGTGGTGGCAAAATAGGTTCTGCCAAGCTTGTGTATTGATGATTTGTAGGCTAAGCCGCGCAGACGGCTCTGCACCCGCAAATGCTTTGCGTGTATAAACCTTTTTATCAGCAATAAAGGCAAGCATTTTTTGATAAAGCGCTTCAAAAGCATCTGGTGAAAATGGCTGATTGATTTTTCCCCACCAAACAGAATTTTCTGTTTTTTCGTCTAAGACAAGGAATTTGTCTTTAGGTGATCTGCCTGTAAATGAACCAGTTGCACACATAAGTGCACCTGTGGAGGTGAGTTCTCCTTCCCCGTTTGCGATGGCTTCAGCTACCAACTGTTCGGGAGATAATTGGTCTAAGATGCTTGCTGCACGAACGGGCGTGTCGCGAAGGATTTCAGCTGTTGAAGAACTAGTCATTGTATTAATTGTTGATGAAGTGTACGTATTAATTTATGAAAAACAAGTCATAATTTCTTTGACCATTTCTGCGGAGCCGATGAACAGTGGGGCTCTTTGGTGCAGATGATTGGGGGCAATATCTAAGATGCGTCGATGGCCGTCTGTGGCATTGCCTCCTGCTTGTTCACAGATGAATGCAAGCGGGTAGCATTCATACAGCAGACGTAATTTCCCGGAAGGCTTATCTGTTGTGGAAGGGTAGAGATAAACGCCTCCTTTCAAGAGATTTCTGTGAAAGTCCCCGACCAATGAACCAATGTATCTGCTAGAAACATTCGCCAAATGACATTGGGTTAAATAGGCTTTCACAGGATGCGAAAAAGTCAGGTAGTTTCCTTCATTTATCGAATAGATATTCCCTGATTTAGGAGTCTGAATGGATGTATGTGACAAGAAATATTCGCCCAGTGAATTTTCGTACGTAAATGCATGAACACCGTGCCCCGTTGTATAGACTAAAATCGTAGAAGAACCATATAATATGTATCCCGCAGCGATTTGTTGTTCACCACCTTGCAAAAAATCGTCTATCGTGGCAGGAACTCCTTCGGGTGTGATACGCCGATAAATAGAGAAAATAGTCCCAATTGAGACGTTTACATCAATATTCGACGAGCCATCTAGGGGGTCAATAGCGACAACATATTTGCCATAATCATTGCCTGTATGAATGATTTCATCGTCTTCTTCTGTTACGATGGCGCAGACTTCCCCTCCGTTTTTAAGTGCGCGAATGAAACGAATATTGGCAATAACATCCAATTTCTGCTGCGATTCCCCACTCGGATTTTGACCTCCGAAAGCGCCCGTGATATCAATTAACCCCGCTCGATTTATCTCCCGATTGACAATCTTTCCAGCCAATGCTATATCTCGAAGGAGCTGAGATAAGTCGCCCGTGGCAGTTGGCACACTACTTTGTTGCCTCTTGATAAAACGGTCTAACGTGACGCCAACAGGCAATGCAAGGGTTTCTTGTTGTAAGGTCATTAGGCGCAATTTTAAAAATAATAAAATGTATTTTTCTAATGAAGTGTCAAATCCGATTCAAATATATATGACAAAGTCTAGCGAACCAAATATTTTTAGCGAAATTTCGCAAATATTTTTGTATTTTTTATAAATTATTGATTATAAATAGTTTATATGTATAAAATACATTTTTATTTCGTTTTCTTAGCCTAGTTGTATAGACTACTGAAATGTATAGTTAAATAATGAACGAAATAAAGTCCTGCAAGTTACTTCAATGAAAAATGAAAAAATTGTACTTTTGGTAGATTTGTCTGGTATTTTTAAAAACTATTGCCTAGATGATTACGGATAGAACTCCCCATTTTTTAGAAAAATCTACTATTTTTGAACTTATGATGTACTTTCATTAAAAAGCAAAACCTATTCTATTCAAAAATCAGTAATCGATAAACTATGAACGAAAAAACCCTTTTTGGTCATCCTCGTGGCCTTTTTGTCCTTTTCTTTACAGAAATGTGGGAGAGGTTCAGTTACTATGGTATGCGTGCCATCCTTTTTTTATATTTGATTCGCTCCGCTAAAGAAGGTGCGCTCGGGCTACCCGAAGCAGAAGGCGGGGCTATTTATGGGCTATATGCTTCGTCTGTATATCTTCTAACTCTCCCCGGTGGTTGGATTGCCGATAATATACTCGGACAGAAAAAAGCCATCTGGTACGGCGGTATCATCATCATGCTTGGTCACATTATTCTTGCTGTCCCTGCATCGCCTACTATTTTTTTCTTGGGCTTAGCAACGGTTGCGGTTGGTACGGGTTTATTGAAACCAAATATTAGCTCCATCGTCGGTGAATTATATCCTGAAGGTGGTGCCAAAAGAGACGCTGGTTTTTCTATCTTTTACATGGGTATCAACTTGGGCGCATTCTTGGGCATGTTCGTTGTGGGTTATCTGGGCGAAAAAGTAGGTTGGCATTATGGTTTTGGGGCTGCCGCATTTGCTATGCTTTTTGGATTGATTCTCTTCAAAACGAATGGCAAATATCTAGCCGGTTTGGGTGAAGTACCGAAAGAACAAGGTGCTCCTACTTTCTTGTATGTTGTTGGTGGTTTGCTTGCTTTGGTATTTGTACTGTTAGTGTCAGGTACTATCACAGCACCTGTTTTAGCAGAATCCATGCAATACGTCATCAGCGGTATCACGCTTCTTTACTTTTTTTATATTGGATTCTTAGATAAATCCTTGACGATCGTCGAGCGTAAGCGGGTTGGTGTACTTTTCGTCTTTTTCGTGGGTGCAACGCTGTTCTGGTCTGGTTTTGAACAAGCGGGAACCTCTTTAACCATTTTTGCAGATAGACATACCAACCGCGATTTTGCCGGCTGGATTATGCCTGCCTCTTGGTTCCAAAATGCCAATTCTTTCTTTATCCTTGTTTTTTCTGCCCCGGTTGGCGCTCTTTGGGTTTATCTAAACAAAAAGAATTTGAACCCTTCTACGCCGATTAAATTTGGTTTGGGTCTATTGCAAATGGGTCTCGGTTTCTTGGTGATGTATTTTGCAGCAGAGTCAGTTTTAGACGGCTCTTTAGCAGGTATGGGCTGGTTGACATTTACTTATATGTTACATACGCTCGGTGAACTTTGTTTGTCTCCTGTTGGACTCAGTACGTACACTAAGTTGGCTCCTAAAAAATACTATTCACAATTGATGGGACTTTGGTTTGTAGCTGCCTCTTTGGGTAATTTGATTGCTGGTTTATTTGCTGGAAACTTCAACGCAGAAAATGTACAATCGATGCCTGGTTTGTTCTTGCAAGTTTGCTTGTTTGGTGCTGGTTTGGGGATTTTCTTTATTGTGTTCTCGAAACCATTCAAAAGCTGGATGGGAGGGATATCTTAAAAAAAGCAGGGGGTTAACCTCCTGCTTTTTTTGCTTGATATCCTTCTTTGGAAAGAAAAGCGACGATTTTTTCGCGGAAATCACCTTGTATTAAAATTTCGCCGTCTTTATCTGTTCCTCCTGAACCACACAACGTTTGAATTTTTTTTCTCAGTTGTTGCAAATCGTCCGCTTGTCCAATAAATCCAGAAATACGAGAGACAACTTTGTTTCCGCCTTTTCTGTCGAGCCAAACTTTTAGTTTTTGCTGTGTATTGGGCAATGTTTCTACCTCATTTTCTTCCGAATCCGGGACAAAATCAGGGTTGGTTGAATATACAATTCCATCTGTTTTTCTTTTAATTTTCATAAAATGATGCGTAAAAAAATTACTATTTTTATTTCAAGTCTTGTTCTTACCACTTTGCTTGCAAATATAACGGTCTTTGGGCAAATAAGTAATGCCGCTGCTATTCGGGACGTCATGGCAAAACAACAGTTTGCCTGGAATCAAGGGGATATTCCAACTTTCATGTCCTATTATTGGCAGTCTGACTCGCTGATGTTCATCGGGAAAAACGGTGTTACCAAAGGTTTTGAAGCAACCAAAGCGAGGTATTTGCAAACGTATGAAACACGTGAAAAAATGGGTACACTGACGTTCCAAATCAAGGAAATTCAAGAGCTAGGACCAAATGTCGCGTGGGTTTTAGGAAAATGGGACTTAGCACGCCCCAATGTAGGAGATATCGGTGGGCATTTTACCTTGATTTTCCGAAGAATAAACGGAAAGTGGGTGATTTGCAGTGACCACACGAGTTAAGGAATGTGTAATTTATTTTTTATTTAATATTTGTTGATCTATGGCTGAAAAAATACCTGTTGGTTCTGAGTACCGAATGAAATTTAGTTTTACACAAGACGATGTCATCGCTTTTGCTAATTTGACGGGAGACCATAACCCAATTCATTTGGACGCGGAATACGCGGCACAAACACCATTTAAGAAACCGATTATTCATGGGCATTTAAGTAGCAGTGTGTTTACTAAATTTTTGGGAATGAACAAACCTGGTGGTCCTGGTTCTGTGTATATGAAGCAGGTGACGGAGTATCTTCGTCCGATGTTTGTGGATACAGAATACGAAGTGGTTTTCCGTGTTGAAGCTGTGAATGAAGCACGTAGCATAGCTGATATTTCTACCGAAGTATTCAACGTTGAAACAAAAAAAGTGACCATTCGTGGTACAGGGACGTTGATGAACAAAGAGAATTTTTAATTCTTGTGCAAAACGCATAAAAAAAAGCACTTCGGATAGAAGTGCTTTTTTTATAATGGAACGAATAAAACTTATTTTGGTAATTCTGTAATCCACATTTCTTTTCGGTTTTCAAGTGGATTATCCGAGAGAAACTCACGACTTGCTTGTGGCATGGGTCTTTGAGCACGCAAACGTGCAGCCGTTGCCGATGCAACCGGTTTTTGGGTAATATGCTCTAACGCAAGCCGGAATAATGTCTCGTTTTCAGATGCAAAAGGCTGGAAAGGCAAGACATTGTCCTTTTGTACAATATTTGGTGTAAATCCATTTACTGTCCCGTAATCAGACTGCCCAAGCGCATTGAGCGTTTTCAACACAATGGGCTGAAGTCCCCATTCCCAACGTTTGTTTTCATCTTGTATCGTGATAGAACCAACGTTTTTACCTGCTGTATTGTCACCAATGACGATGACTTCCATATAGGGCTTTAAACTGTTGATTACCAGTTCACTAGCTGAAGCAGTGCTGCGTGATGTCAATACATAAACGCGTTGCAAAGATCCTAGATTATCCGGTTCGTTTTTGAAATAACGATTGAAGAAATTTGCCCCATTCCGTTGAACAAAGTAATCGGTAATTTCTTTGTTCCATTGGTCTTTGTACATGATATTGTTTTCACTCAAGTTCTTGACAATCAAGGAGCTAAGGGTAACTGCGGATGAAATGGCTCCACCACCGTTGTAACGTAAATCCAAGACTAATTCATTGACACCCTTTGCCTTGAAATCGGCAAAAACCTCTCGTAATCCGTTGTCAAATGCACTTAAAAATTGCAAATATACTAAGTAACCAATTTTTTTATTTTCCCGTTCTACCACCGTCGAAAACTGAATAGGATTGGTTTGAACTTCCGTTTTTGTAACAGAAATAACTCGGTCATTTGGTACAATTTCACGCGTTGCCTCGTTCCAAGTACCAAGTGTTAATTGAAGGGACTCTGGAGCTAAAGCGGTAGCGAAGTTTTCGGGCGTTAGTGCTACATTGTTCACTTTCGTAATGAAATCTCCGCGTTTGAGTCCTGCTTTTTCTGCTGGACTTCCTTTCAAAACATACGAGATAGCATACGCTACATTTTGCTGTGATGCGTTTGTGAAGAATGCAGAGGTACGAACGCCTAAAACCACGTTTCTTCCTTGTAATGAGTTTATTAACTCTGTAGCGCTTTTCTCAATCCAAGAAAAACGATCGAGTTCTCCGGGCTTTACCAGCAAGGATTCAAAGTATTCGTCTGGGGATAACGTCAAGTCTGTAGAAGCTTTTGGAGTCATCTGGTCTGTCCAAAGATAATACGTTTTCATTTGGTCATGAATCCATCCATTAATCTCTAAATTAGGATTGGGAGAAACATCTACAGGTTCAACGGGTTGTTCTACGCAAGAAATTACTGCACTTGCAAGAAAGAAAAGTCCTATAAAAAGCTGTTTTTTCATATATACAGTAGGTTGTGATTGATTCACATTTTTTTGGATGAATGGGTAAATTTAGCAGTTTTACACCGAAATTTTCAATTGATACGCCTCTTCAATATTTTGCATCAATTGATGGTGCATTTTTTTGAAAATAGAATGCATTATACGACGAATGGGAAGCCATGTTTGTATATGTATTTGCTCTTCAATACCTGTACGCGTTCCGTTCTCTGTTAAATAGAATTTCATATCTATCGTAACGAATTGAAAAACAGTTGCTCGTAGATACACTTTCTTGTTTTCAACGAGCTCAATCATTTGAACGGGGTAGGTAAACGAGAAAGTAAAAAAAGTCAGCGGTAGCGTTTCGTGCACAAGGAATACATTGGGTTCTACTTTTTCAATTCGTTGAATAACAGGATGTACTAAAGCGAATTGTTGCATGTCTGCCAAGTGTTCAAAAACAAAATGAATGGGAGCGAGTACGCGAAATTGAAATGTCATTTGGATTTATTTCATAGTGATTACGGTTTGGTATTGATTTACAAATATATACGCAAAAAACGCCTTGTTTGCTTATTTGTTTCCTCGTGAGTTACCAAAAGATCTGTATTTATTCCCAATAATGTCCTATAAATTGAGCAGAATTATCCATAATGGCCTGTTTGGCACGTCTGAAACTCAATCCACTCGCTTGATATGCAAAGAAAACACCAGCTTGGTAATAATAGCCAGCATCGTCTCTTTCTAGGTTCGTTTTTTCTTGGAAGATGGTTTTTTGATGCGCATAGTCACCCAAATTTTCGTCTGTAGTTCGTCCGGAGGCATCAATAAAACGCACATTGGCTCCTTCGCGTCCGAGGACTACTTTTTCTACCCAATTCCGTGCTGTTTGCTCTTTCGGAATTTCAAAATAGGTTGGAAGTAGATATGGGTTTTCTGGGAATAGTTGTGCCAAAATAGGAAGAATACCTTTGGACTGAAACAGCATGGAATAGGCAGGATTGACAATTACCAACTTTTCTTGGGTGACTAATCGTGTCAATATCTCACACAATTCGGGTTCGTCTTCGGCGATAAATTCCCACGGAATAAGTTTAAACCAAAAACCAAAATGGGCTAAATCTCCGTACTGGTTTGGTGCAAAAATACCGTCAAATTCTGAGAAAGTAACGTCTTCAACAAAGCAAAAATCGGTAAAAAATCCTGCTTCGGCTGCGGCTTCCATGAGGAGTGCCACATTGTTGTCGTCTTCTGGATACCCCGATAAAGTAGAAAATAAAATGCGGGGCTCTTTGGACGGATTTGCCTGTTTTAGTCGAATAAATTGATTGACCAAATCATCATATACTGTATTGAATTGCTTATTTTCGTCCAACTTATTGGCTTTGAGTTGCAACCATTGTAATATAGCCGTTTCTGGAAGGGTCGTTGGGGTATCTGCGTTAAATTCAAGTAATTTTAACGGTTCATGGATTCCACCCGCCCAGTCAAAACGACCAAATAAATGAAGATGATTTTCTCTTTCCCAAGTATGCCGAACGAGTACATGAAGGTTTTTGGGAATGCCTAAAGTATCCAAAAGGTTGTTTTGGAGCACATATTCGCCTGCTTCAACGAATAAGTCATATATTTCATTGGTAGCTTCGTAGAGCTTTTCTGCCTCTTTTTTCGAGATTTGAACCAATTCATTCGCCAAATACCCCAAGGCTTGTTCTGATATATAATATTCCCAACCCAACTGATTGAAAACCGAGCTAGGCAGGGGAGAAATGTGTTTTATTTTCATGTATCTTAAACTTAACTAGAAAAAGAACTTCTACTCGACGAACTGAAAAATCCTGACCTTCCTGTAGAAACTGGTCTTGTGACTGTCCGTGTCGTGGAAGTTTGGTAGAGTTGTGAACGCATGGCATTTGCATTGGCTGGATTGCTCCGATATACACCGGAACTTCCACCTGTATAACCGCCTCTTTCGTCGCGGCGGCGGTAAAAGCCACTGTATCCCGGGCTAGACATGCTCCGCCCCAACATATAGCCGATTCCACTCCACCAAAGTATTGAACCTAATCCTCCAAAACCCGAATTTCCGTATCGTTGTGCTACTTGTGTGCTGTCTTTGTCTTCTTCTTTTATCAAGGCTTGCGCTTCTTGTAAACTGAGTTCTTTGGTGGTTCCATCAAGGTTTTCAATGATGAATTTTGAATCTGACTTGCTGTCAATGATTTGTTCTTCGATTAATTCGTATTCACCTGCTTTCACTTCCTTGACTTTCGTAATCACGCCTTTGGTGGGCTCTGTGACATTTACCTCTTCGTAACTGACACCCTCATCTTGGCTTGCTTGGCAACCCAACAAAGATCCCATCAAAAGACTAGCCGCTGCGGAGTAAAACAAGCCCGTTTTGACTGTTGAAAGGGAGGAGGCGACACTATTTTTTTTCATTCATTCGTTATTTTTAATGTATCGAATTTAATGAGAATTGATTAAGGAAACAAAATGAAAACGGATTAATGGTTTTTAGTTTCTTTTATTGGCTGTTCTTATACCAAAAAAGGTTGCCTATCTTTCGGATAAACAACCTTTTTCTATGCAAATATATGGAATTCGATTAGATCAAATTTGCTTTGGCAAGTGCAATTGCTTCTGTCAAACCATTGGCGTCACTTCCACCTGCAGTAGCAAAGTGGGGTTGCCCGCCGCCACCGCCGCGCATGGCTTTGGCTGCTGCTTTTACAATATTTCCTGCATGCAATTGCTTGTCTGCAATTAATTCATCGGAAACCATGACCGCCAATTGTGGCTTGTCTTGAATTACCGCACCAAGTACTAAAAACGCCGAAGGTAACTTCGTCTTCAACTCGTACGCCAATTGCTTCAAGGCATCCGCTGATGGTACCTGAACTTGTGTCGCAATTACAGGGAAACCAGCAACTGTCTCTACTTTTTGAAGTAAATCTTGCTTGATTTGTTGTAACTTCTCGTTTTCCAATGCTTCAACTCGCTTGAGCAATTGGGCTTTTTCATCTAATAAATTCTCTACGGATTTAATCAAATCGTTGGACGAACGTAGAAGAGTTGCCAATTGGTCGAGTGTGTTTTTTTGTTGGCGCATCAATTCAAATGCTTTTACGCCTGTGACTGCCTCAACCCGACGGACACCCGCAGAAACGGAACCTTCGGTCGTAAATTTGAACAAACCAATGCAGCCCGTTGCTGGCACGTGCGTTCCTCCACAAAGTTCTACCGAGAAGTTAGGGTCAAACGTAATCACTCGAACAAAATCGCCATACTTCTCACCAAATGTAGCCGTTGCACCCATCTGAATCGCTTCTTGAATCGGTACATTTCGTTTTTCATCTAAGGCGATATTTTCTCGAATCTTGGCATTCACAATGTCCTCTACGGCTTGCAATTCTTCGTCTGTGACTTTGGCAAAATGCGAGAAGTCAAAGCGGGTAACTGTATCGTTTTGGAAAGACCCGCGCTGCACAATATGGCTACCAAGTACTTGGCGAAGTGCCGCCAACATGATGTGCGTTGCTGTATGGTTTTTCTCTATATCTAAGCGACGTTGCTCATCTACTTGCGCATCGACAACAAGGGGCTGTGAAAGCTCTGCAAGCAGTTTTTCAAGCGATTTATCCGTTGAAATATGAATAAATAAGTCGTTTTCTTTCTTTGTATCGATGATACGAATTTGCTGTTTCGTACCATTCGCATCTGTCCAGCTAAATGTTCCGGTATCGCCCACTTGTCCACCCATTTCTGCGTAGAAAGGCGTTTGGTCAAGCACCAAATGGAATTCTTGTCCTGCTTTGGTTTTTACTTGGCGGTATTTCATCAGTTGTCCAACTGCCTGAAGTGTCTCATAACCAAGGAATTGAACACCGTCAAGGTCGCCTAATTCGTGCCAATCTGCGGCTTCTTTGGTTGCATCTTTGCGGCTTCTCGCTTTTTGTTCTGCCAACGCAGCATGGAAACCTGCTTCGTCTATGGTGAATCCTTTTTCTTTTGCAATCAATGCCGTTAAGTCAATCGGGAAACCAAACGTATCAGACAATTCAAAGACGATATTTCCTTGTAGTTCTTTGGTTGGATTTTCTTGTTGGAAAATTAGATCAAGACGTTTTAGCCCCGCTTCCAATGTGCGTAGGAATGTGCGTTCTTCTTCTTCCACCACTTTAGAAACAAATTCTACCTGCGCTTGTAACTCAGGGAAAACATCCTTGAATTGTTCTGCCAAGACAGGCACCAATTTGGTCATAAAAGGTTCTCTGAAATTCAAATACGAATATCCGTACCGAACCGCCCTGCGAAGAATGCGTCGAATGACATACCCTGCTTTCGCATTGGAAGGCAACTGCCCGTCTGCAATGGTAAAGGCAACCGCGCGAAGGTGATCCGCGATGACGCGCATGGCAACGTCTGTGTAGTTATCTGAACCCAATGTACCGTTTACTCCGTATTTTTGCCCAGACATTTCTTCGATAACTCGAATGGTATGTTGGAAAATATCGGTATCGTAGTTGGATTGTTTCCCTTGTATCGCCATACAGAGACGTTCAAAGCCCATGCCTGTATCGACGTGTTTGTTGGGTAATGGAATAAGTGAACCGTCTGCTTTGCGTTCGAATTGCATGAAGACGTTATTCCAAATCTCGATAACTTGTGGATGATCTGCGTTTACAAGTGATTTACCCGAAATTTGTGCAACATCGGATTCGTCACGAAGGTCAATGTGGATTTCAGAACAAGGGCCGCACGGGCCTACATCACCCATTTCCCAGAAATTATCTTTTTTATTCCCTAGAATGATGCGTTCATCACCGCCTAGAATGTTTTTCCAAATATCGAATGCTTCTTGATCAAAAGGTACGCCATCTTTTTCGTCACCTTCAAAGACAGAGACATAAATACGGTCTTTGGGTAATTTATATACTTCTGTTAATAATTCCCATGACCATTTGAGCGCATCTTCCTTAAAATAGTCACCAAAAGACCAGTTTCCGAGCATTTCGAACATGGTATGGTGGTAAGTATCGAAGCCCACTTCTTCCAAGTCGTTGTGTTTACCAGATACGCGAAGACATTTTTGGGTGTCGGCGATGCGGCTATGTGGCGGTGTGCCATTTCCTAAAAAGAAGTCTTTAAATTGCGCCATGCCTGAGTTGTTGAACATCAGCGTTGGGTCGTTTTTGGCGACTAATGGAGCTGATGGAACAATCAAATGGTCTTTGGACGTAAAAAAATCTAGGAATGCTCTACGAATTTGGTGAGAAGTCATATTTGATTAGTACAAAATGGAAGAAAAAGAATATTTGACAAAAATAAGGTAATTCTATGATTTGTTAAAGTGTGCCTCCGGATTATTCCGAATCTGGAGGTGATACGGCGTGGTACAATTTCGCGAGGTTTTCAGCACATCGTTCACCGTCCATAGCGGCCGAGACGATACCACCGGCATAACCTGCGCCTTCCCCACATGGGAAAAATCGCTTGATTTGCGGGTGCTCCAACGTTTCTTTTTCGCGCGGTATCCGAACGGGAGAGGAGGTTCTACTTTCAAGCCCGATGAGTTGCCCTTGCGCAGAGGCATATCCTTTCATTTTTCGGTTGAATTGCGGAAGTGCTTCGCGGAGGGGTTCAGCAATAAATGCCGGAAGAACATCGTCCATCTCACATGAAAGAAGTCCAGGTTGGTAAGAAGTAGGTAGAAGCGATTTTGATTTTCTTCGCGCCAAAAAGTCAGGAATGCGCTGTGCAGGCGCTACTTGTGCCCGACTTACTTCTTCTGTATCTTCTTGATTAGCAACGACTTGTGCTTGCGTTTTCTCCCATAGTTTCCTTTCCACCTCTTCTTGCAAGGCAAGTGCTGCAAGTGGGCCGTGTTCGGGTAGATAAGGTTCCCAATCTTGTGGATGGATGGCAACGACAACGCCGGAATTCGCAAAATAAGAATCGCGGCGGGATGGTGACATGCCGTTAACAACGAGTTCGCCGGGTGCTGTTGCTGCGGGTACAATAAATCCACCCGGACACATGCAGAAGCTAAAAACCCCGCGTTGCACTCCTTTGTATTTGGTTTGAGTAACCAAACTGTAAGCAGCAGGCGGGAGAAGCCCTCGTTCAGGGCGGTGGTATTGGCAGGTATCCACAAAAGATTGGGGGTGTTCAATCCGGACGCCCATCGCAAAGGGTTTGGGCTCTATTAGGATTTGTTTTTGGTGCAAAAGGTGAAAAATATCGCGTGCCGAATGTCCCGTGGCAAGAATAACCCCGATGCCCAAGAAAATCTGATTGTCCTCGGTTTTCACTCCTTTTATTTCTTGGTTTTCGAGCAGGAAATCAACGACTTTTCGGTCAAAATGAACCTCACCACCCGCTGCAAGGATTTGTTCACGGAGTGCTTGGACAACCATCGGCAATTTATTGGTGCCAATATGTGGATGTGTATCAACCAAGATGCGTTCGGTGGCGCCGTGTTGAACAAATATCTCCAATATTCGTCGAATATCTCCTCGTTTCTTAGAACGCGTATATAGCTTTCCGTCTGAGTAAGTTCCTGCACCTCCTTCGCCAAAACAATAGTTTGATTCGGGGTTGACGACGTGTTTTTTATTGAGTGCGGCGAGGTCTCGGCGCCGGGCACGCACATCTTTGCCTCTTTCTAGGACAATGGGTTTGATACCGAGTTCGATGAGACGGAGTGCAGCAAAAAGTCCTGCCGGGCCTGCACCGATGACGAGCGCCTGCGGGGCATGAGCGACAGAAGGATAGGCACGTACCGAAGAGAAAAGGGGAGGAGGTGTATCCGTAAAAAAGATTTCAACGTCGAGATGAATGACTACTTTTCCCTTTCGACCGTCGATGGATTCTTTGATTCGTCGAAACGAAAACGTTCTTTTTTCTTTGGAAAGTGTGTTTTTTGTCAGGTATTCGCGCAGTAATGCGTCGTCATACGCTATAGATGGATCAAGCGAGAGAGAAAGAACAGTAGATTGCATATAAGTTTGGGCAAGGTAGTTATCCTCACAAATTTTTTCTTTCAAATAATTAAGCAAAGGTAAAGAAAGAATATGAAAACGATGGGGAGATTTGTAGGAAAAAAGTGGACGGAAAGAGTGAATTTAGGGTTGATGATTTGCTACACACTGTGTAGCAAATTGAGAAGAAGGTACAGATTGTCCGGTTCGGATGCGTTGCACGAAAAGCAACTTACACGAAGCCGGACAATTTTATTTTGGGGAGGACTGACCGCTTAATAAAAAAAGTTTGGCGGTTATACGTTGGGTTGGTAGTTTTGAGTAAAGTTTTTTGGAGTAAGTATAACTACTTAACCTGACGTAGAGCGAAAGTTGGTATAGTTTTAGAAGATGATAAGCTCAGAGATGCCTGAAGAGAGTGAATTTATTCATATTCCTGAGTTAGTCAAGTCAATTTTTAGATAGTTAAAATAAAAAATATAAATAAATTAATTTTAACTATTCAAAAGATAATAGTACATCGATTTTAATAAATTTTCAACTGTTTTATTCACCTTAAGTGGAGTTTACTATCTATTTTCGTAATTGTGTAGTAAAGGGACATGTAAATGAAAAGTAAAATAAATATATAGAGCTGATTTAAAATGAAGATAAAACATAGAATAGATAGTTTTTTATTTACTATTTTTCCAAACATAAGTGAAAATTGGGGGGGGGATAACTCATTGATTATCAATGAGTTAGAAAGTTATTATACTTATGGTCCTTATAAACCTAAGGTAACAATTCAAGACGAATGGGTTACTATTGATATCGATATTCCGAGCATCTTGACTCAAGTATCAGATTATAGAAAAGTGGTCTCCTTATGTGAGAAAGGTCTGTTTAAAGAAGCCAAACCAATACTCAAACAACTCATTTCTCTAAATCCATCGAATTCGGAATACCACCGAATCATGGGACAAATCCTATCTGATGAAGGAGATCAAGACGAAGCCATAAACTGTTTAATTGATTCTTTACGTTGGGATTCTAAAAACTCTTGGGCATTACTTATGATGGGAAACATCTTTGCGAAATTCAAAGAAGATATCCCAACTGCAATGAAATATTATGACCAAGCATTGATTGCAAAGCCGGATGATAACATTACAATGAATAACATCGGTGCAAACTTGATGCAGCAGGGAAAACTCGGTGAAGCAAAAAAATATTTCACAGAGGCCCTTTGTATTAACAATGAATATCCAAATACACATTTTGCTTTAGGAATGATTGCAGAAATGGAGTCAGACTTACAGTCTGCTTTTTATAGTTCAATTCAAGCAATCAAATTCAATAAAAATAGGGATACTCTTTACCAAAATTCCGTCAGACAAGCATTTGATGTTGCCAAAAAAATTATCTCATCTGATATAGGTAAGAAGATTTTCATAGAGTATAGACATAAACTTGAATTTGACGGTGATAGAAAAGTTGATATTGTTCAAGACGACGATATTCCAACTGCTGCAAAATTTGAATTTGCGGAGAATTACGATAGAGAAGTTCATCTTGTTAGATACAAACCGAGCTATCCAGCAGTGGAGCATCTTATCATGCATGAATTGGTTCATTTAGACTTTGTCATTCAAGCGAGAAAAGAAAATCTAAACCAGTTATTTATAACGAATCAAACCCACAAAACTCGGTTTATCTCAGGTCTTGAACCAACCATCAAGAAGTTCAGTAAAATGGGGATTTCTGAAAAGTCGATTTCTGAATACTGCTCAAGTCTGTTCGACGGAATGAATCGTCAAATTTTCAATACTCCAATTGACGTCTTTATTGAACAATTTTTATTTGATCAGTTTCCTTCCTTAAGAGCCTATCAATTTGTATCTCTTTACACCATGTTACAAGAAGGATTAAGGGCTGTAACTGATAAAAAGATTGTAGAGTTGTCTCCAAAAGATGTGATTTCCAAAAGTAAGATTTACAATCTGGTAAATGCAATTCAATTCAAAGAATTATTTGGTCTTGACTACATAAAGGACTTCAATGCATCATCAAGTGAATTGAAGCATGCAAATGACTTTTATGCAGAATATTTGCAATACAGAGATGATAGAGAACCAGCCGAAGAATATGAATTAGTAATGCATTGGGCTGAAGATTTAAAACTTGACAAAAATTTTGAGTTAGTTAATGAAAATGAGTTTAGAACTAAAAGAACAAACATAGACGCACTTCTGACTTCGATTGAAAACGACCCCTATGATTTAGAATCCAAAGACCCCTATAAGAAAATGGAAATGGAGAAATTCCAAAAGTCACAACAAAATATTGGGACAAACATGGCAGTAGTCATGTTCATGGTGGATGCTCTTCAATTCTTTGATGGAATGCCTAAGGAAGAAATAAAGAAAATAGCATTTGAAATAGCCATGCAAGGTACACAGGGATACAGCCCTGATAAAAGCGATTACCGTGTAAATTCAATAAAGGGTAAAACATTTTCAGGCTACCACATTCTAGCTTACTATTATGTAAGTTGGGCTTTAGCAATTCCAGAAATGATTTCTCAATTACAATTACCGTACGAGAATGAGTATAAATTGGCGTCTTCCATGCATAAAACGAATGAGTAATGAATGAGAATCAAAAAATACTAGAAGCTCTTCTAAAGTTTAGAAATGAACGTGATTGGGATCAATTTCATAATAAAAAGGATTTAGCACTTGCATTAAGTATAGAGGCGGCTGAGCTATTGGAACTTTTTCTTTGGAAAAAAGCAGATGAAGCTAATGAAGAAAAGGTAAAAGAAGAATTAGCTGATGTATTTGCTTATGCATTTCTACTTGCAGAAAAATATCAATTTGATGTGAAAGAAATTATACTAGAGAAAATAGAAAAGAATGAAAAAAAGTATCCAGTTGAAAAGTCAAGAGGAACATCAAAAAAATACAACGAACTATGAGTTTACTTTTCGAATTAGCAATAGAAGTCTCCGAACAGTATCCTTTCAATAAAGACTCACTTGGCAAAATTGAGCAGAACCCATGGGTAAAGAATCAATGGCCTTTGGTTTATTTCATTCAAAATGAGGAGGATAAAATTGCATATGTTGGTGAATCTACCAACGCATTAAGTCGAATAAAAAACCATTTAGGCAATCCCAAGCGAAGTAAATTTGATAAAATTTCTATAATTGGTTCAGATAAGTTCAATAAGTCTGCAACACTAGATATTGAATCAAACTTAATTCAATACATAACAGCAGAAGGTACTTATAGACTTCAAAATGGCAACTTTGGTTTGGTTAATCATAACTATTACCAACAAGACCTTTACAAAAAATTGTTTAAAGAAATTTGGCATAAACTTGTTGAACGTAAGATTGTCACAAAATCATTAACGGAAATTGAAAATTCCGAGTTATTCAAATATTCTCCATATAAGGCGCTTAATGAAGACCAGTATAACTCTGTTCTTCAAATTTTAGATGGTTTGACAACCAAAGAATCGAACAGAATTTTTATAAGTGGAAGTGCAGGAACTGGTAAAACAATTCTCGCCACATATCTAATCAAGCTTTTAGTATCAGATGTCAATGAATTACAATCAGATGAGTATAATGAAGACGAAATAAAAGAAATAAAGTATGTAAGGGATTTTAAATCAAAATATCCGAATGCAAAAATTGGGTTAGTAGTAGCTATGACATCTCTTCGAGAATCTCTCAAGAATGTTTTCAAAAAAATTCCTGGTCTAAAGTCATCGATGGTTATCAATCCTTCAGATACTTTCCAGTTAAATGAAAAATATGATTTATTAATCGTTGACGAGGCTCATAGATTAAGACAATATAAGAACATTAGTTGGCGTGGTGCATTTAATAAAAACAACCAAAAGCTAGACTTAGGTAATGACGGCACAGAATTAGACTGGATAATTGCAAATAGTAAAAATCAGATATTCTTTTACGATTCAGCTCAGTCAGTTAAGCCATCCGATGTTAACCAATCTGATTTTGATAAGCTGTTAGCATCGAATGATATAATAAAACTGGAGTTGAAGTCACAAATGAGAGTTATTGGCGGCAATAATTACATTCAACTTGTTGATGACATATTAAATGTTACAAACTACTCTTCTGCAAAATTCTACTCTGAGCAATACGATTTAAAGATTTTTGATTCATTTAAAGATTTACACGCAGAACTTCTCAAAAAAGAAAGTCAATATAAGCTCTGTCGCTTAGTGGCTGGCTACTCATGGGAATGGAAGTCTAAGTCTGATTCAGATGCAATAGATATAGTAATTGAAGACTTGGCTTTTCAATGGAATCAAACAGACAAAGATTGGATAAATAATCCAAAAGATAGCTCAAATCCTTTGAAGGAAATTGGTTGTATTCATACAGTTCAAGGCTATGATTTAAACTACACTGGAGTAATCTTTGGTCATGAAGTAAATTATAATTCCAAAACAAACCAAATCGAAGTTGATTCAACAAAATACTTTGATAAATATGGGAGAATAGGAACAAGTGAAGAACAGTTAAAGAAATACATCGTAAATATCTACAAAACCATAATGTTCAGAGGGATTAGAGGAACATATATTTATGCTTGTAATCCAGAATTAAGAGAGTATCTAAAAAAACATATTGAAACATATACAAAGCCAATACCCTTCAGAATTCTCCATAATGAAGAAGTAAAACCATACGTCAATAGTATTCCTTTAGTAGATATATCTGGAGCTGCTGGTTCATTTAGTAAACTACAAAGACACTCGCCAGATGAATTAACCTGGGTAGAACTCCCTTTCAATATTTCAGCGAAAAAAGGATATTTTGTTTGCAAAGTAATCGGTGAATCAATGAATAAAATAATTCCCAATGGTTCCTATTGTTTATTTAAACAAGATGAAGGAGGATCAAGAAATGGAAAAATAGTTCTAATTGAATCAACTTCAATGACTGATTCGGAATTCGGCTCATGTTATACAGTTAAAGAATATCATAGTGTAAAAAAAACTTCTGATGAAGGATTGAAAAATGATATTATTTCACTCAAACCATTGTCAACATCAGAAAAATATAAAGAAATCATATTAAAAGAAGCCGATTTTAATGATTACAAAGTAATAGGCATTTTCGTTGAAGTTCTAGGGAAATCGTTGATTCATCAATAAAACATTTGCATCAATTTTAGTCAGAATAGCAATTTTCAGGAATTCCCCCTGCTTGCCTTTCAAAGTAAGCAGGGGGGAGTGGTATTCAATCGTTTCTCGAACAGTTAAGTAATTTAGCCAAGAAAAAATAGATAGCCAGAACTAAATAGGAGAAATAAGTATGTTTTATCTCCTCCAAAAACACCAAGGAAACAAATCATAGAAAATGAACTGGTAAAGGCGTATAGCAGAGATATAAAACAGGCTCTTGGAGGAATCCTACTCGAAGGACTCGCCTTCTTTTAGATTCGTTAACAAATAGGGAAACTTATTTAATTAAAAACAAGTACACTACATAAAATCGTACTTAAACCAGGAAAAAAACGAACAGCGCAATCAACGGGAAAGCCAGATAAGCGGCAACGTGACAACAAAGAAACGCCCGGAAATACACCTTCATGAAAACCTCCAAAGCGGAAATAATCTGAGTCCGAGCCAAAATTTTCTCTTCTTTCCTTACTTAAAAAGATAAACAGATGGAATTTGTAAGCAATCGCTGTCACGAAAAAGCGGTTTAGAGGAATCAAACTTTCGCTAAATATGATTATTTATTGAAAAAATAAAACAAATCCTTATTGTCTTATTTATAGAAAATAGAAAAGAATGTCTATTTTTGTTTCATTAACAAAATAATATGATGAAAAAACTACGTTTGATCCGTGTTCTCAGTTTATTGACTTTACTTTCTGTAAGTATGAATGGTTTTGCACAAAAAAAATGGGGTGGCATGACACTCTATACCGTTCGTAATGAAATGGGTAAAGATCCCAAAGCTACTTTACAACAAGTGGCAGATTTAGGCTATAAATACATAGAAGCCGTTGATTACAAAGACGGTAAGTTTTATGGTATGGGTCCGGAAGAATTCAAGGCATATCTTATAAGCCTGGGATTGCAGCCGATTTCCGTCCACATGGGTTCTATGACCCTCGACAATGCAGATAAACTGATTGCAGACACGAAAGCAGCTGGTTTCCGCTATTTTGTTGCGCCAGTTCCACCGATGGGCATGTTCAAATTTGACATAAAAACAAGATCTTTGGGCATGGAAGGAACGGTTGAAAGACTCGCCGAAATTTTGAATACCATTGCCAGAAAAGCACACGCCGCAGGATTGGAATTTCTTTACCACAACCATGATTTTGAGCTCAAGCCAAACAAAGATGGCGTTGTTGTCTTGGATTATTTGCTAGAAAACCTAGATGCGAAATACGTAAACTTTCAAATGGACTTGTATTGGGTAACAAAAGCAGGGGTTGACCCAATCGATTACATTAAAAAATATCCAGGACGTTTTAAGGTTTGGCATGTAAAAGATATGGATACGCAAGAAAGATTTGCTCCAGTCGGTCAGGGTACGATTGATTTTAAGCGAATTTTAGCCCAGAAAAAAGTATCGGGCATGGAATATTACATTGTTGAGCAAGATCAAACTTTTGATGGACTTCAGCCAATGGATGCGCTTAAACTAAGCAAGCAAGGGCTTGTGAAGTTTGGCTTTAATTGACCTTTTTTAACACTATCTAACCAAACGAAATAAGTATGCGTACCTTTCTACTAATTATTTTTCAATTTGTATGGATTGGAAAAATGTATGGGCAAACCAGTCAAGATTCGTTGGCAATTGTTCAATTATTGGAAAAAGAAGGATTGACTTGGCGAATGGGCGATTCCGAAGGACATGCTGCCTGCTGGGCGGTGAAACCCAATGGGCGCGTGCTTATTTCGACGGTAGATGGCCGTGTCTTGAACTTCCCGTCTGAGGTTGTTGCGAAAGCTCCCGCAAGTAGAATGACAGACGGCGGTTTTTCTGTTCACTCCAATTACCGAATGGATATTGGGAAAACGTTTGCAAATGTTGTTCATGACGAGATATCTATAAATAAAGAGGGAAAAGAAACGCTCTCTCAGGAAGTCAGAATGTTGGAGAAAATCAACGGAGTATGGAAATTAGTTGGTCAATCTATTCATCAATATGCGCCAGAAAAACCCAAAAAAGACACGACAAGTTATATTCAGACGGTAGATATTACAACAGGACGCATTGAAACCGTTTTGGCAATAAACAAACATTTTGAAGCCCCGAATTGGCATCCTGCGAATTACTTGATCTTGAACAGTTACGGTAAGTTATATACGCTTGATATTTTGACGAAGAAAATGAATGTACTACCGACGGGCTTTGCAGTACACAACAACAACGACCATGGAATTTCTCCGGATAAAAAATGGTTGGCGATTAGCCATGTAACGAAAGAAGATACCTCGAAAAAACCGTATAAATCTGCTATATATATTTTGCCTATTGGCGGAGGGGAGCCTCGCAGAATTACGTCTGAGGTTATGTCGTTTTGGCATGGATGGAGTGCCGACGGGAAAACGTTGGCGTACTGTGGAGAACGCAATGGGAATTATGACGTATATACAATCAGTGTAGAAGGAGGGAAGGAAACAAGATTAACCACCACAGAAGGGCTAGACGATGGTCCCGATTATTCACCCGACGGCAAATACATTTATTTTAATTCGTATCGGACGGGAAGTATGCAAATTTGGAAAATGAATGCAGATGGCTCCAATCCGGAACAATTAACTTTTGATGAAAACTCCAATTGGTTTCCACATCCCTCACCTGATGGAAGATGGTTGGTGTATATTTCGTATCAATCCGACGAAAAGCAAGCGCATTTGTTCGGCAAACAAGTAAAGCTTCGTTTATTAGATTTGAAAACGAAAGAAATAAAAGACCTCACGCCAGTTTTCTTCGGAGGTCAAGGGACTATCAATGTGCCGTCTTGGAGTTCAGACAGCAAGAAACTAGCATTTGTCAGCTATGCTATCAAATAGAAATAGGATTCGAAGGTCAAAATTCTTGTGAGGGAATAAAGACAAATAAGACATAGCTATTTGGATTTTCTGTTTTCCTTTGGAAGCGCACTTCCTTAGGAAAACAAAAAAGGCCAATGGGAAAATCGAGAATACTTTATCTGGATAAAGTAATAGTTTTATGAAAATAGATAATTGATAGTCAAGTGATTGTCAAAAGATTCAATGTATACTATTTGCGAGTCTTAAAGCGAGTTGTTCGATGTCCTTGCTTTTTGCGATATTTTCAGACCAATGCGAAGGGATAGAGTCGAAGCCATAGAGAAGTCCGGCAAGTCCACCTGTAATGGCTGCGGTAGTGTCTGTATCTCTTCCTAGGTTCACGGCTTTGAGTACGGCATCCTTGTAGTTGTCTGTCGTTAAGAAGCACCACATACTTGCTTCCAATGCATGAACGACATACCCTGAACTTAGAATATCGGATTCTTCTAAGGAGAAGATATCGTCATTCAATATCCTTTCGTACGTCGTAATTTCTGGTGTAAGGTCTTCTTGAGACTCAAAAAAGATGGAAATTGTTGATTTGAGTTCATTATATTGTAGATAATCATAGTTCTTATGAGCTTTCTACACCAGTTTTGGCAACAGATTGGGACAGTGTCGAAGACGAACATTGGAATAATTATTAAGAGAATATGAAGTACAATCAAGGCGATATTATTCTGCTTCCATATCCTTACACAGATTTATCAAATACGAATCAACGACCTGCCGTAATCATTTCGAAAGATGCTGTAAATAAACAAAATTACATTGTTGCCAAGATTACATCAGTGATACGGTGAGATAAATTTTCATTTCCAGTTAATCCAGCAGATCTTGACAGAGAACTGAAATACCCAAGCGAAGTACGCACAAATGAAGTATTTACGGTAAGTCCAACTATCATAATCAAGAAGTTTGCCTCTCTCAAAAAAGAGGCGCTAAAGCGTTTAACTGAAAGTATTAAGGATAATATTTCAGTAGAATGATGAACAGTAGTCGATCTGTTGTTAGAAAAGAGAAGTGAATATTGGTCCACTTCTCTTTTTAGAGCCAAGATAAAATACTAAACTACCAGATAATTACCCCGTCTTTCCTTTCAGAGCCACAATGACGGCTCGCTCATCCACACGGGCGTACCGGTCAAGTCCCCAAGAGGTTGTACGGCCAAGAATTGGCAATAGTGCTGCTGTTTCTTTTCCCAACACATTGAACCAGGTATCTGTAAAAGTACATCTTCCATGTTTGACAGATAGTTTCTCATAAATCTTTTGTCCATCGGGCAAATGCAGGTTTATTTCCGCGACGCAAATTTTTAACCAGGCATTGACGTAATGGTTTTGCTTGACGGGTATTTTGTCCCAACCGCCGTATTTATCGACGATCTGTTCGATTGTCTGAAAATAGGCGATAGGCACTTTGGCCATGATTTTTGTTTTTTGTCGTGGTTTATAAATCCACATTTTGCCATCCAGTCCAGGTCGGAGATAGTTTGATGGATTCTTGACGACTTGTACCAAATCAATATAATGGAAACCCGTCAGGCAGCAAAGGGCAAAGAAATCCGCGACCTCTTGGGCAGGCTTGGAAGAAAATTCGAAGCGAAGCCAAAACAAAAGTTGTTCTTGGGACAGAAACTTCGGGTCATGAATTTGCTCGGCTTCGACTTGTGTTTCAGCGAACGGGTCAAAGTCAATCCATTTCTCTCGTTTGGCGTATTTGGTGACTTGCCGGAGAGTTCTCAAATGCTTGACGACGGTCGGCTGTTTGTGAGGAACGGCGAAAAGCCACTGTTCGTACTTGGTGAAGAAACGCTCGTCTAGGTCATCACAAATAAGATTGGTTTGTTTGGTGTCGATGAGATAGGTCAAGAGTTTGTTTCGGCAGACATTCAACGGTCGTAGGGTAGAAGCACTCCTTTGGGCTGTCATGGTTTCTTTTTTGTTGTTCACCCGTTCGATTGTCTTGGTTTCAAAGTCCTTCAAGAAACGATCATAGATTTCGATGAGCCGGACGGACGGCGTACCGGTTTGATTAAAAAGCTCATGCACCCGTTTTACTGTAATGGGTTCATTTTTCAACAGAAGATTGTTGTAGATGGCATACAGTTTGGCTTTAAACTCATGCTCTAAGATAAAATTGAGTTCCTGGGCATTGTAATTATTGATGATTTGCTGAGTAGCTGGATTAAAATCATCAAAATTAATTTTAACATTCGTGGAGCCAATTACGATACGTTGACCGTCGATAGTTACTCGACAGTAAATGGTACAAGTTTCTTTTCCCTTCGTAGAAGAATTTTTTCGCCGATAAAACAGAATTTCCATTCTTTTTTTTCATTTGGGACGTTTTTTTAGGAATTGGACAAAAATTGAAATTTACTGTATCCTCGAAAAATTTACTGTATCCGAATCTGACACCGGATAGAGTGAAATCTGCTAAAAGGATACACACTGACCCATTTCTTTTCGGAGAATGAAGTCCAATTTTAAAAACGTCGGATAAAAGTTGATAAATACCTAAAAATGGGGTTAAAATAGATACTTTAGCGGTATTTGAGGTGATTAGTGCTAAAGTAGAAAGCAGATATAGGGGTAAAAAAGAAAGCCCCAACTTGCGTTGGAGCTTGGCTGTATTTGAGGTAAAAACCTGTTTTGTGACCGCGTTAGGATTCAAACCTAAAACCTTCTGATCCGTAGTCAGATGCTCTATTCAGTTGAGCTACGCAGCCTTGTCCCGTTTGGGAATGCAAATATAGACACTATTTTTTATCTGTCAAATATTTTTTAGAAATTTTTTCATTTTTTTTAATCCCTCAATGTATTCACTTCATCCAAACGAGTGGTTTTGTAATGACTGTATAGCCGTATCACTATCGCCAACGCAACTGTTACCTCTGCCGCTGCCACAACAATAACAAACAAACTGAACATCTGCCCCTGTAAAAAATTAGGGTCGTACTGGCTGAATGCAACGAAATTAATGTTTACCGCATTTAACATCATCTCAATGCCCATTAACACAAAAATTGCTTGTTTTTTTAATAAGGATGTCGCAAGTCCTAGCGAAAACAACATCGCAGCTGTTAGTAAATAATAATGTAAGGGTATCATTTCTCTTTATTTTTAGAAATTCGAGCTACGTAAATTGCACCTACCAAGGCAATTAATAAGAGTATGCCGATTAACTCAAACAAAATTACGTAGTCAGTTACAAAGGCAATTCCAAATGGTTTGATTGTGCTTGCCAATGCTGTATTCTGTGTGCCCGGTCCCAATTCAAATCGTGCTTCCAATAAGAATAGGAGTAAAAAGGCAAAAAAAGCCAAAACAGATAATAGGCCGCTCAAAGGTAATTCAACTCCCTTCAAATCATCATCGCCGTCTCGTACCAACATGACCCCGAAAATTAATAGTACCAATATCCCCCCAACATATACCATGATTTGGGTTATAGCTAGAAAGTCCGCTCCCGCAAAAACATAAATCCCAGCAACCCCCAAAAATGAAATAAGCAATCCGAAGGCTGCATACATGACTTTCTGTGATAGTAATAGGATTGTCGCACCAACTATCGTCATCAACGCAAAAAAAATGAACGTGAACCGCGTAATCCAAAAAGCGCCTTCCGATTCAAAAAAATGTAAAAATTCTCTCACTACTTAACTAGGTTTTATTTTCGGAATAAACTTGGGTTTCGGTTTTTCCTCCTCCGCTGGCGTTTCTTCACTCTTTGTGATTGCCGCCGTCGCTG
>JACCDQ010693482.1_pt1 | contig 26485 bp, 19 predicted proteins | sample 7446031 | NCBI WGS metagenome assembly JACCDQ01 (sample SAMN15323442, study PRJNA562643) | freshwater metagenome | isolation source: river surface water | place: USA:Blue River Watershed | collected 2017-08-17 | reverse complement strand
CGCTTCCTAGTCAGTTAATTCAATCATTTGAAGCACTCAAAGCATCGCCGTTGGCGGCGGGTGAAATGTCTAAATTAAATGTTCGTTATTTTGTTGAAATGCTCAATCGTGCGATCCCTACATCTATGAATCCTGTTGTGTATGCCGTTTATCGTTTTAACAGAACAAAATATATTACCGATCGTGAACGCTTCATTCAAGATATTAAAGATTTTGTTCCATATGAAGCAATGATTCTATGGACCGATTTCAAAGATATTCTTGCGTTCTTTAATTTGGCAGGCAAGATCTTCCTTGGATGGGATAAAGCTAATAATCGATATCGTGGGTATGTGTTATCGCAAGATTCAACTCAAACGATTCATCAGCCTATTCGTATTCTCCGTCGAGGAGAAACATTAAAAAAAGTTACAGCAGGCGAATCGACCGCAGAATGTAGTTCAGGCCAAGACCGACTGCCATATCTGGTTGTTTCCGAACCTGAACAACCTAAGCAAGTCAAAACAGCAATGCCTCCTATTCATACAATTCCTGAGAATGATATCATTGATGAAGCATCGGTCAACGTGGAAGATGTAGAAGACGATATGGTTCGTGTGTATGATTATATGCAAGCACGTATCGCGCGAGTGCAGCAACAAATCGCAGATGCCGAAGTGCAACAAGCCTAGGAACTGTTAATGAGGCGTTTGTAGCGCCGGCTTAGCCTTCAAAGCAAACATCTTTGAGAAACTTGTGCTGTTAACTGCAGTGGATGAATCACGTTTCACCTCTTCGCAAATATGCCAAAGTGCAGCTGATCCAAATCTTTTTTTCTTAATAGAACCAATGATATATTGAATCTTAGGCTCTGTAGGAACGATCTGACCAAAGATAACAAGTTTTTTATAGTTTGGTCTAGATCTATCTTCTGATGGTGCAAATACAGCTGCTGCTATCTTTGAAATCATTTTGCGCTGATCATTTGGAATGCCTGACGTAGCTTTGGAGACAAATTCATTTGCGATCGTTTGAGTTGTAAAGATACTAACATGTGCATTAGATCGTAGTTGTGGAGGAATTAATGTTATTGATTGAGCAGTAAGACAACAGGCAACACCAAAGTGTCTTGCTTGGAAAAACAATTTTTTAGTTTCTTCCCACTTCGACCATTCGCTAACATTATGCATAACATCATCAAATAAAAGCATGATACGTGGATTAATATTGAAATTAGTTAAGATGGATCGTTGCATTTCGGTAAGTGGCAATGAGTTTAATCGATCGATATGTGCATTAATGCATCCGCGCATTATCTTAACTCGCTTTTTGTTATACTTTGTTTTTAACTCTTCAAGCATAGAATCTATTTCATCCTCCTTACATGAGTTTTTGATTTCAGAAGAACCTTTGCGATAAATGTCAGTTAGCTTTTGTATCTTTGCCCGAGAATCGTTATCAGCGATAAGTGCATAAATTGATTTAATTTGATCCACATTTCGTACAAGATCATACATAGCCATAACATTCGTTTGTCGCTGGAATAATCGTTGCATTAGTGGTTTATTAACCTCATCATAAATGCATTGCTCAGGGACGATTCCGTTATAGTCTCCATTTAATGATGCGGTCGGGCAGCAAACAATAATCAAAGGGATGCTATCGCGAAGAGTATTTAAAATGTGCTGCACTAAGGAGCTTTTTCCTGAACCACTTGGTCCATACAAAATAGTTAATACCCCCTTAAAGTAGTTCTTACTATCATCAACACGAGGTACTGCGTGTCCACTTGCGTAGATAGTTGTCATGATTAGTGCGGTTATATCATTATGGAATAGAACCAGATTAATGTTTCAAATTTATTTTAATTCAATCGGGTATTTACATGCTTCTCACTGTTTGCATTAATATCACGCACAAATGATGCAAGCGACGCACTATTCATCACAGTATTGTTGATCCAGTTGAATGGCACGGTTAATGGTCTAACAACATCTGCAAATAAAACGATACGAATCTCATTTGTATCGTTATATACTTCATGCTCATATGTATCATCAAACAATACTCCCTCTCCTTCGCTCCAATGATAGTTTTGTTTATTAACCTTGATGTAACAATTCTTGCGATCTTTTGGAATGGATAATCCCAAATGGTATCGAAGCGCGCCAGTGAATGGTCCCTTATGTACGGGAATATGCATGCCAGGTAATAAGATGCTAAACATCGCACATCGCACTTCAGGCAATTGCTCTAACAATGAACACGTTTGTGGACATCTTTGATAACAGTTTTGTTCTAATGGATCGTCATACCATTTGAGAATGAATACCTTCCACTTATCATTTGATATTCTATTAAACACATCATTTACTTCATTGAATGATGGAAGATCATACTTGTCGTAGATAGCTAATGCTTCTTGCTTGATTGTTTCAAAATTGTCTTCTAACAATTGATGATTGGGAAATGCATCTAATGGAACCAATCCTGTATTGTGACGCATCACTGGATGAAGTTTTGATGCTCCCCGGATCAGTGTATTGTATAAACCTAGGAAGCATTGCATCTTGTATCGCCCAAAGTAATATAGCTTCATTGTTTGACGAAAGCTATGGACTCTATCAAATTCCATCATCCAGAATAATATCAGCAATACGACCAAGAATATTGAAATGCATTTCTTCCTTAGTAAGGACTCCATCATATATACTTATGCTCTCAAAGTTGATCTAGACAATGAAGATTCAAACTTGCTACGTTTTTTTGATGAGTTTTAGCAAAAAAACGTAGCAAGTAAAAGTTGTATCTTAAACCATAAACAGATTATCAAATTCGCCAGGCTTCTCTGCGCGTTTGACATATTGACTTTGATCATGCTTCTCTTCATGAGTTTCTTCGCCTGCTAAATCTAATTCACTTGAATCAACAATCGCATTATCTGATTCGCCAACCATATATTTCTTTGCTTTATCAGGATTAATATATGCCATGGTTACGAACCAGACAACATAAGCCGTCTGAACTGCCACAAATGCAAGCATAACGTTAATTGCTTCCATTCCTGGATTATAAACAAGTAACAAGATTAATACAACTACATAGATAATGAATGCGAATACGATTTTAGCTCCTTTACGCATGATTGCTTATATTAATGATATCAAATTGAGCTGCAAAACAATAAATATAAACAATCATGGATACTCTGATTCAGCAAGTCCGTAAGTACACGATAGGTAATGAAAATATAGTTGCTATCTATTTCTCTGCAAGTTACTGTAAATGGTGTACCACATTTACCCCACAGTTGCGATCAGTCTATCCATACTTCAACGAATATGGAATCAAAATTGTTTTAGCTGGTTCTGACAAAACAGAAGATTCGTATGCTGAATATGCGAATCAACAGATTTGGCCAGTTATGAGTTTTGATGATTCTAGTAGAATGGAACTACGCAAACATCTAAATATCAAAACTATTCCAGCATTGGTATTTGTAAGCGCCGATGGGCAGCTTATTGATATGAATGGTCGTAACTTAGTTGTAAAGGCATTAGAGGAATCGTATGGACCTATTGATGCCGCAAAAGCAATTGCTATCGAAGTGGGAGCTGCTACTCATAATATGGATTATGATAGCGATGATAGTGACTTTTAAACAAAATCTTTTTTATGCCAAACTATTAAAATTGATGAATTAAAATGTAAATATAACCCGCTATCATCCGTAGTGCTCATTTCCGATTTTGCAAAATGTCGATTACTCTTGGCCCTATCTTCAACACTCAGAGCAATAAGATTCGCGAATGGAGTATCACCTTAACTTTGTTCAATGCAAGCGACAAGCAAGTTTTGATTAAGGGCGATCCTCAAGCATTTGCAGTAAAGGAAGGATATTATGTATCATATTCTACCTGTTCTGGTTATACGGGAATGAAAATGACTACTTCGGCAAACACTATTGTCAATACTGGTAAGAATCTTGGCAGGCGTAATGAAACAAATGTTTTGACTCAAGCACTCAAAGAATGTCAAAGTAAGTATGCGGCAAAGATAAAGGCTGGATATACTGAAACAACAAATGTGCCAAATGTGGCAACATCGAAAGCAAACCCAAACAAAAGCGCAGTGCCATTCCCTATGGCTGTGAAAACATGGAAAGACCATAAGGCAAAACTTTCATTTCCATTGTTTGTTCAGCCTAAGTTGGATGGCATTCGTATGATTGCTCATTTCGTTGATGGAGAGGTTGTATTATATACTCGCCGCCTTCATGATATCACTGGATTTGCTAAAGTGAAAGCAGATTTGAAAAAGATGTTTATTGCTTCTGGCAATACATCATTCTTCATTGATGGTGAATTGTATTCTCATGGTATGAATCTGCAAACTATCAGTGGATTGGTGCGAAATGAATCTATTGATGATTCGGAGAAGGAAGCATTGCAATATTACGTCTTTGACTGTTTTGATGTGGCACAACCAAAGATACCATTCAATGATCGCATTGGAACATTAACAGCATTCGTGGATTCTGCAAAATCGAACATGATTGTTTTGAATGAAACTATTCATGTCGCGTCTGCAGACGAAGCCGATGCATTCTATAATCGAGTAATTGGTAATGGTTACGAGGGGATCATCTACAAATCTGCCAGTCGACCATACGAGTTCGACTTTAATAAGGAAAAGCGTTCATCGTGGTATCTCAAGCGCAAGAAACAAGAAGATGCTGAGTTTGCTATTGTGGGATATACTCAAGGTAAAGGCAAGGATGTAGGCTGCATTGTATTTCAACTCCAAGGTCCGAACAAAAAAACATTTAACTGTGTACCGAATGGAACTTATGATTATCGCAAACAATTGTTTGAGGAAGCAACCAAGTCATTCGACACATCATTTAAAAATAAGCTGGCAAAGGTGCTTTACGATGATTTAAGCAAGGATGGAGTTCCTCTTCGCGGTCGTATCATCCAAATTGGTCGCGATTTGTCGTTTGACTAGAAATCTGCCATTGCAGTTTGCATTTTTTTATCCTTGTATTGATATATAATCTACTTATCATCATGTTTAGCGAATGGTCAGACCCGTATGACATTGATCACTATTATAATGATCTTAATGCACTTATGAAAGATGTTAAAGCTTCCCCTACTTCTAATGTATATATTGGTGGTGCTCCTGTGCAACGCCCAGTAAGAGCAGCCACAGAACTTAAGCCAGAGGAACCAACAGGCGTTGTAGCTAATGTACCCCCCACTGATAATCAACAACCGACTGATTCCACAGTTAAAAGTAACTTTGAAGTGACGCCTGGTTCATCCTTAGATGGATATTCATTAGGACGCCAGCCAGACTACAACATCCTGCGATCAGGACCGCCGCAACAAGAATCATTTAGATCAAGAGAGCTATCATGTATTGAGCAGTGCGATAAGTATCATTTTGTTTTATTTCTGATTATTATTTTCTTAGCATGCATGATAGTACGCTTCCAAGCACAGGCGTCAAGTGCTAATCTGACAATTCAGACTCTACGGACACTGTTGACAATGACGCAGCATCCTCGTCAGTAAGCATCAAATTAATATCATCGTCTCCAGTCCCAAGTAGTAGTGGTGTCATCGGGATTAGCGATGTTAAAAGTGGATCCATATGTGGTAGCAGTTGAATATACTCCTCCACTTGCGTTGTTGTAATCGGTTGGTCTTGCCAGATATCCGCGATAGTGGTATCGCTGATAGTGTAAATAATTGATTGGTCTTCCGGATGCATCGGCTCTTTTGTGAACGATTTTGTGTTTTTGTTGAAATAAGCATACCGGCAGTTTTGAAATGCTGAGATAGGCATACGTTCGAATTCATCTTGATGAGGAAACCGCTGGGTTATCGGTGGCTCGATCGTAGTATTGATCAGCTGTTCTCGATAGAGATACCACTCAGCAGTCGCGTCTGCTAGAAGATCAGAATAAGATTGATCTGGCCAATGTTTTGTCAGAAGGGCATCTCCAAAGAAGTCTTTTCCAATCATAGGAGGTAAGTCAAACGGGACTGGAGTATCCAGTAATTCCGGAAATGCAAGATGATACTTGTGCTCGTAGAAAGAGTGAGCAAACTTGTTGAACACAAAGTAGAACCGACAGGGATCGCGCGCCGCCCGGATTGCCATATCATATAGCAGATTTGTCCGAGTAGGCATCCATACCACATGGAATTTGGGATCAAGCACCAATCCCAAATCATGAGCAGCTGCTGGTGGCAGAAGACCCAGGCGAATCAGATTATTCAACTGATTGTTTAACTTCTTGGCATGAGCACATAACGCTGATTTGCGAAGTGTTCTTGCTTGTTTGTATTGCTCAACAAATTGGCAATCCATCGGATCAGGATAATGCGTTGTGGGTTTTGCAGGCAGCTCAATCCAAAACTGCTTTTCCCAGCGAGCCATCGCGTATTCCGTCATTGAACCGCGAAGAAGAGAAATGAAAGATCGTACCAGCGATGGCTGGTCCTCTGTGTCATACATTTGAATGATTCGAAATGGCAATGCGTCGGTAATAAGTGATCTCCAGGGTTGTGCTGCAAGTAATCGGATCAATGACGGGATAGTGACATACTGCGTTCCGTGGCGCAATCGTAGTTGAAAGTTCCGGATAGGAATCTGGATAAAGTGGTGTGAAGTGTAAGTTGTAAAGCCATCATCCATCTGAAGAAGGTCCAGTTGTTGTGTGATTTCCTCCATCTGAAGAATTGCTATTTCTTGTTCCGTTCGTGCGATCTTGGTTTTTTTGTAATGAGAAACCTGGCGATCATTCCGTAAAGTCTCAAGACACTGTGATTTTCGTTTTCGTGGTGTTGTTCCCTTCGTTTGATATTCCTGCTGAATATCAAGCTTAATGTTCGCGACCGGTCGCATAGCACGCGCGCCAACAATCCGAACTAAACGAAGTTCTCCCACCTCCATCCCAGATATCGCGTTGCCAGCGATGAAAGCTTCCAACATTGAGCCGATGACATCGCCAAACAATGTTGTATCCGTTTGAAGAGTACCATGGCTAGTTAATTCCAATTCCTTGACGTCGAGCGCTTGATTTACGTAGGCAGAAAACGATTTGCCTAAGCTTTCCGCCGACCGTGCTAGGTCGCGGATTCCTAGTTCCCTCTCTCGCATGCGAATGCCTCTAGCGAATTCGTAAGTGGATGATCGCAAGCCGAATGAAAAAAAGCATACGAATCACTAATAGATGTCTCGTTTGCTATTTGGTGGTCGTATCTTGATCGCATGTGGTCACACTGGACACATCTGCCCCCTTGATCGCCCTATGATGGTTGCGTCTTTTTATGGAAAGATCTCATCCAATAACGAATCCTCAAATCGTTCGATATTCATAAGTGTTAGAAATCGAACAATGTTCAGTGGAATGTCATTAATCATATGAGAGTCCATCGTAAGTTGGTTTAGGTCGTTTGACCAACCATTGCGAAACAGGACAGGCGACTCCTAATCTTTGAATGAGTCCATATTATCTTCCATGTCGTCAGCTCCAATATCGTAACCATCGAACATGTCCAGTTCTTCATCGTCTTGCTCATCATCTTCCACCTTCAAGGTTTCTAGTTCCATATCATCAGGGGCATTAACCGCTTTCAACTTGGCAAAGTTGAATGCTTTATGTAGCTCTTCCTGACTAACGATCTTTTTAAGGATGAACCCAATTAAACTGGTTGCATCCTCATTACCACTTTCAATCATATCATGCATGGTCTGCAATAATTTAATCATCAATGAATGCGGATCTGTCGATGTAAGATAATCAGGTAGATTTGACAATTTGGGTTTGCGAGCATTTCCACCAAGATAGTGCTTCTTAACGAAAGCATAGAACTCTGGATCCGGATGGCTTAGCATATCAATTGACGCATTCTTAGCAAATGTATAATGAGAATAGAACAGTCGAACGTATGATTCTACAGTATTTAGCGTTTGTTCCTTCGCAATGATCGATTGAATATCAGAAATATTGTATAGCTTACCAAGGCTATTTGCCAGAGATTCCAGTTTAACTAGATCCGGCTTTTCAGCATCTTTATTTATCTTTGCATCATTTGCAACAGGCTTAGCATATGCTACAATAGTAGCAGCGTTTTCTAGAATCTCGGCTGTATTAACTTGACGATGTTTATCATACGTCGATAGATACTTTTTATAATATTTGGGATCATGTGTATCAAGTTGCGCCTTGGTTGCGCCGCATTGTTCGCAGCTATCCCCTTCAAATACATGAGCATCCTTAATTGGACATGATAGCGTATATAACTCAAAGAATGCTTCCATCATCATTTGATCATCTAAACCATCTTCAATCTTATCATTATTACTTTTAGTGGCTTGTGCAATGTCTAATTTACAATATTTACAAGTATAAACTAATTTACTTCCTGATTTAGTAACCATCCATCGATGAGGACGGATAACCCCTTCATCAGGTAAACAATATGCAATTTGATAAATCTTTAAGTTAAAATCATATTCGCGGTCGTTCTTTACTGGCAGAAACTTAATAGGCACGGATCGTTTAATCTTCAATCCTTTAGAGCATATTGATTCAAAGTTTTGAATATGTTCACTTAACGGAGGCGTAATCACAGAAATATACTTTCCTTTAATTGGTTCTAAGGTGGCTAGCTCTACAATGCTCTTGTAGGAATCGCTGATATATCGTTCTCGCGCATCAGAGGATAATGGTTTGTATGTAAAGATATTTGCGTACAACGCATGGGTAGATAGTTTTTCGGCATTACGCTTCTTAGGATATAGCACATCCAAATCAATACCGGTTAGTCTCCAAATATCATTGATGTCTTTCCATTTATGCATGCGGCGATACATGTATGTAGCATAATGGAGCAATGGGCTACTTTGAATATTCAAAGTTAAACGATCGCGCGGCGTTGATGTTTTCAATTGGATAGCTTCATCCGCAAAGATACGATTCACATATTTAAATGCTTCAATAAGCATTGATTTGATTTTATCTTCAGTCACTCCAATGTACTTCAAGGTAGTATTTGTTTTAATTATCTTTAAGGCCATTTTGAGTTCATCCTTTAGTTGAATAGGACCTGCGCCTACGGCAACCAATGCTTCCTTCTCATCTGGGGTATCGACTACATCTTCTGGGGTATCATCATCGACATCATTGTTAGGTTTATGTTTATCAGGTGGTTTGCCTAAAATCAAAATACTTTCCGAAGACTTTAGCTTATTTACATTAATAGAGATAAGGCTAGCTAAGGCATAAACAGTGCCGAGATACCGAATAAGAGTATCAATATTGTCACGCTCACTCTTGGTAGCACGATTGATAAAATGCATAATATCTGATTTACATTCACCAAATATTAATTTGATTAGCGCAGATTTACTCATAGGAACAATGGCTTGATTCACATGCAACGTAATTGCAGATGCAATAGCCATATATATGGATGTTTCATTAGGATCGTCGGCATTTACCATAGAAGAGCCATCATTTGTTTTCATTGATGCTTGGATTACATCATTAGTTTTACCAAGCTCTCCGCCACAATAGCGGCAGTAATATGTAAAAGATACTTCTGTATCTTCGTCGCCTGATCGTTTTTGGTTTACTAATTTATACTGATTAATAATCTTTTGACGAATCCAATATTCCTGATCTTCGTTGCGAGACTCAGCACTAGTATTATTAACTTGTAAAGCATCATATAATTCTACCTCATGAGCACATAGAAGAGGATATGTACATAACTTACATGAATACATTTTATCTTCATCTAGGGAGTCATAGTTAATGTAAGCTGCGATAGTTTTGAAATGATGGCTATCTGCCCGAAATGCCTTCATATGCTGCAAATGTTCACAACTATTATGAAGTATAGCATTCTGTGCCGCTAAATCCTTTTCTAAAAGGAGCTTAATCTCCGCTTGTTCCTTTTTTGGTAATTTATCAATCGAAAATCGTTTAAATCGCACAAATAAAGCTCTTCGATCTGTGTAATCAAAGTAGTAAGGATATCGCTCACGAGTCAGTTTTTCGGCTCGTGTATTTAATAAATTTTGGTAAGTAGTATTTCGGATATTCGCTTGAACCTGAAGCTTTTGTTCCTTTACATATTCCAGACTTGCTAGGCGTTTTGATACTTCTGGAGCAGAAAAGCCTAATAATTCTATTTGATCATATAATAACCAATTTGCTGTTAAATGCAATGCTTCGTAGAATGCCATGGTAAATCGCGAATCTACTTTTTGTACCAATGCGTTATTTAATTTGTTAAGAAATGATAAATTATTGAATGCATCTATCCTTGATAGCTCAGGTAGTGGAATAGGCGATTGATTATTATACAACGAGAATAGGACCCCAGACATTGTCTCGTTGAGTTTATACGCAATTAATTTATTTATCATATTAAATAAAGATGCGTCTTCATAAAACTTTGATTTGATTAGATAAATAGGTCCCAGACTCGTTTGTTGAGTTTCTATTTCGGGTAATGCCGATAAATCAATTTTATCAGGGTTGTAACCAATGGGTAAGGTATGGAAATACTTCCATGGAAATATATTGTGCGAAAGATGATTCACTAGCTTTGACGGAAATGCTAATCCGATTAGTCTAAATTTGTCTCCGATCATAACCGCGGCTGGTTTTGCTGCATTGTGCTTGGAATCGTATTGGATTGCTTGAGATGCTACTTGGCTGGTCAGACTGATACCAGTATTGCTTCCTGGCTTTGCTAGAACCGGGATCGCATATAAAAGTGCTTTTTTTAAGGCTAACAAATGCATGTTAGCTGGAGTTGCAATATTGCGTTGTTCATTTTCTAGAAACAGATTCACTGCAAGGTCATTGATGATATCGCGGCTATATCCAGCGGGCCGAAGGATGTTGCTTAAGATTGTTGTTGTTTCTAAAACAGTAGAGCCTTGCTGTGAGTTTAACACATACGGCCCAATTTCTTTGGATGAAGCCATGTTGAAATGCAGTCTATATATTTGGATTTTTTTCTTTTCCCTAAAACTGAAAACGACGAAGCATCATTATAATCATAGAATCGTAAAATTGACGAATTGTAATCCAAAATATAAAGATGAAAAGAGTTCACAGTTATTCAAACAATCTTGCTGAACTGGAATATTTTGGCATTAATCATGCCATTGATTATCCAGTCGCCGCTTTTCAAGATTACTACCCACATCGCTTGAGACTAAAAATGATGCGAGATGCGCTCGCATGTTTGCCACTATCTCCTATGCGTTGTTTGCGCATTCAACGCTTATTAAATCATACTGCAATGACTAATAAGCAAAAGTTTGATGCATTTGTAAAAATGATGACCCCGCAAGAACTGAACTGCATTGGCTGGTGAAAAGCTTTTTTATGGTGTTTATCGTAATCAATATTAAAATAATATAATCATGAAAACATCCACTTTGAAAAATGAACTACAAGCGATTGATCAAAAAACCGTACTTACTTTACTTGATGTAGCTGGTTCTTGTATTGTTGATATTGCATTTAATCATCTTTACGATCGTGCTATTGCGATGCATGAAAAGACAAATGGCGGATTAGCAGAATGTTATCGTCAGGTATTGACAAATTATATTAATGAAAGTAACACACCTCGATTCTTTAGTATGCTGCTTAACTCAATTCACCATTATACTCGAATGTCGACTATCTACAGCACTATATCATATCCAGAGTGTATTAATCTATATGCATCGCTTTTTGTTCCACAAATGTATGTTGGCTCTTTAACTGCTGATCAAAAGTTAAACATCCTATCTATGATATTCGGAAATACAGTGCGTGACTTTGCTAATGCAATTCTACAGCAATATATCAGTTGTATTATTGATGATCACAACGATCCTGTGAATATTGAAGAGTTACAAGACTGTATCTTAAAGATCTTACTACATGAACGAGAAACTAGTTATAGTAGATTCATTCAATCCCAGAAGTCGCCTGGGAAATCATCCAAAAAGGTATCTATTGCTTCTACATCAAATAAATCAAATGGAAAATCTGTAGCAATGATCAAACTAACGGCTGCTTTCAAGAAATCAATTGCTGAGCGAGCTGTCTTGAAAAAAAAGAATAACACACTTATGCAAAAACATACGGCTTTGCTAAAACAGTTTGAAGAAATGAAAGACATGTTCCTGAAACAGCTAGAGCTTTACAAAGAACAAAGCAATGTTGTTAATCAACTTCAAGCACAGCTTAAACCATCCACTCCAATTTCTGTTAAATCTGAACAAGAAGAGAAAGTAGAGATCGAAGATGATCCATTCGCGATGCCTTCTATTGAATACATTTAAACAAACTATTTTTTTATTCATATGTGCTAATGATATCTTCGGCTGGTAGTTCAGTAGGTGTATTCTCCTCTTGTTGTTTTTCTATTTTGTTAAGTCTATAATGGTGTTTAATAATAATATTATTCATTGCTATGCCGCAAGCAACAATTACATATGTTGTGACAATATGCTGCATTGTCCGAGCCGCTATAGAATGTTTCTTGCTTTTGGTAAATGTTTTGCCATAAAAGAAGTCAATCATCCAGATTAGTGATAATATTAAGATTGATACGATGAATGGATTAAATACTAACGGTTTTAGACATGGGCTATTCCAAATATAGTCTGCGACTCCTGATGTTACTCGTTTAGTCGAGAGGATAGATGAATTGCTTTCAGACATGGTTTTCAGTATCTCTATATAGCTTCAGCCAAAATTGATTCAAATATAGTTTAATATACGAGCATCGACAACAATGGCCCCCAAGCATACCTCCGCCAAGCGCATGACTGTCACTAACTTCTTATCGAAAGCTGATCAACTGAGTATTGAGCTAAGTAAGATGGTTATGGACCCGATTGAAGTGAAGTTATATCTTGAGGAGTTTGGACCAATAGTAACTCCATCAAGCAAAACTACTCAATCATTTGCAAAGCTCTTTCATAAGGGCAAAGATGGAGGTATGGCAGTAAAGATGAAAGTGTTTGGCAGTAATCAAACAACAATGTTTGATGAAACTATTAAAACATTTGAATTCGATGGAGTTAAACTAATATCAGCGACTACGGATCTAATTAACACGGTTCCACAAACAGCTGATAGAATTGAGATCATAACTCGGTTCTCGCTTTCATTAACGAATTTACCGAATTGGATGCTGGAACTAGAATTGAATCGGTCCTTGAATAATCCACTTGAATTCTCGACCAAACTCCAATCTGCAAAGGATCTTTTAGTGGGAGTTGAACTTGACAAGATGGATTCATCTGCTTACGATTATGTCACAACAACACTGAGACAGATTGAAAAGAGTCCTACAACTACTGCAGAGATTTTAGATATAATCAGCGAAGTTCAGAGCGTAAAAGGAAATGATAAGGCGGATGCTGGATATCAAGCCGCAGTCTATGATCTGGCGAAAGATATTTATCGCGATGCTATTACCATTTCTCGTTTCAAACATCAATCAGGATTTAAGAGATTGTGCTCCAATGCAGTTGAGCTTAGTAGACCTATCTACTTCAAACAAGTTCTATCACAGATTGATAATTTCTATCTAACTGACAAAATGGATGGCGTTAGAGCCATGCTCATCATTGATGAAGTCTATCGACGCAGTGGTCATCGTAGGATCTTTGTTGGAACGGAAATCAAAGCAGTCTCAGACAAAGTTTATACTATTGAAGAATTTGTGAAACCAAAAGCTTCAAAAACAATTGAGACGGATCATACTGTTCTAGATGTTGAAATGATGACCGATAGTAAAGGCAAACACTCCTTTCATTGCTTTGATGTGATTATGATCGCGTCAAAGAAAATGGCTGGGCTTCCATTCAAGGAACGATTTAGTAAGTTTGAAGCAGTAAAAACGTTAATGGAGAAATATGAAGTCGGAACTACTAAAACATTTGTCAAGTTGTCTAAGACGGATTATGGAACACAAATCAAGGAGTTCTATGATATGAAACGCTCTTACGAAATTGATGGATTGATCTTTACTCCAGAGGGTGAGTTTTATAAAACTGCAGTAAAGCAACGAAAGAACAAATATGATAGAATCTACAATACTGATTATGCGAGCACAATTTCGTTTAAGTGGAAGCCCTTAGACCAACTTACTATCGACTTTTACTTTATGGCAAACCCCGCCAAAACTAAGAATGAATATATTCTTTGCTCTGGCGTAGACTCAAATACTGTTCGACGCTTGCAATTGAACTTCTTTGATGGATATAAGGCTCCGAGTACTCCTAATAGCCATAAGTACTTTCCAATTCAGTTCAATCCGTCTGACGGTAACTTTGATTATCATTGGAGTCCATCAAAAGAGGATTTGGCATTATGTCCCGCTGATTGTTCTAGCTTTGATGGTCTGGTAGGAGAATTTACATTTGCGGATAGTAAAGGACGTTTGGCTCGTCCTAAACTGCTCCGTCTTCGATTGGATCGTGTGCATGATATTGCAAAGGGCGAATACTATGGCAATGCTCTACGTTATGCAGAATTGATCTGGCATTCAATCAATTATCCTCTTACCATTGAAACACTTTGCAAGCCACTTGATATCGGATACTTTGCTGTTGATGACAATGATTGGTTTAAAGCTCAACGTGGTTTCAATAGTTTTGTAAAGTCATATCTGCTAGAAACTTATTTGTTCTCTCAAACAAAGGGTAAAGCTCGTATAATGGATTTGATGGCTGGTAAAGGCCAAGATTTGGGTCGAGCTATTGATGTTGGCTATGATGAAATTGTTCTATTAGATAGAGACACAGACGCATTATATGAATTGCTTGAACGCAAATATAACCTTCGCGTAAAGCGCAAAGAGGCTTCAGCTAATATTCATATCAAACGAACTGATTTCGAAGAATCTGCAGAATCCAACATTAAAGCTCTAAAAATCGCAAAAGCAAGCGTGGACTCATCTATGGTAAACTTTGGAATCCACTATATTTGTCATGAAGCAGGCCCATCAAAGATTGATCCATTGCTAGAGTTCATTAAGTTTAACGCATTCTATCTAAAAGAGGGTGGTCGCATAATGATAACTGCTTTCAATGGAGAAGATGTATTTAAGGCACTCGCTAATAATGATGAATGGAGTCTTAAAGAAAATGGGCGCATCAAGTATTCAATCAAACGTGCATTTAGTTCATCTGAATTAACTGACAATGATCAAGCTATCGATGTATTGCTTCCATTTAGTGGAACCGAATACTATCGCGAGTATCTAGTGAACTATGATTATGTACAGAAACTATTTGAAAGTAATGGATTCAAGCTAATCAAGACAGATGGGTTTGAATCTCTCCTCCGAGCATATAAAAAGCAAAATGCTCGTGGATATAATGCAATGACCGCCGAGGATCGCGAGTATGTTGCATTATATGGATACATGATATTTGAACGCACCTAAGCGATAGCGGTTTCGCATCTTTTTTTATGCTAAAATTGCATGACGATATAACTAATATACGAGTTCATTAAGAAATCAACATCATGCCGATCATTACTGAATGTGCCACCTATCTACAATCTTATGCGGATGGGCAGTGGTATGAGACTTACCGCCTTAAGGATAAAGCAACCGATAAGTACATGCATCCTATTCAACGAGATATGTTGGTACTGCGAGTTGAATCTAAAGAAAGTCGAGCATTCTACTGGATTTACAATATTCAAGATGCTTTGAAGTTCAATCAATATGTGGGATTGAATTTGAAAATGGAGGCACATGAAATAATTATAACACCAAGATGTCGTATCTTTTATGATATTGATTTGAAACTAACCGAATATCAAAAGAATGAAGTAGCCGAATGTTTTAATGTCGCGTTGACGGACGATAATGAAACATCTGCGATGGAAGTGGTTGCGCAGCATCTTGCTGATGTATTCAAAGAAGCAACATTAGTTTCACTAGAAGATCACGGTATCGATTTAGAAACAGAGCTAGGCGGATTTGATTGGATGGCTACTATGCGCAATCGTCCATTAGACAATGATGGATATAAAGTCAGCATTCATATTATTACAAATATCGTAGTTCCCCTGAAAGCATGTTCCGCGATTGTTGAACATATTAAAGCAGATGTTATCAAAAACAATCCAGAGGTATTAATGATTGATGAATCTATCATTGATCTTTTAATTGATGCAATTGATGTGACGCAATATCACCGAAATGGATCTTTGAGTTTACCATTTGGAACGAAACAGTGCGATGATGGCACATTTACTAATTGGATCTTTCGCGAATATGCGGTTGCTGGCCAACAATACTTTATTACAATCGGTGACATTTTCATGATCGCTGATTTAGACTTGACAGCGTATAACATTACAGATGCAAGCTCGTATGGAGGTGTTGCAGCTAGCCCAGAGTTTGTACAAGCAGCATTAAAACATGTTTCAAATATTCAAGATTATTCCTCTCGTGTTTGGGATATTTCAACATCGATATTGCGCAAATCAACAATGTATGTAAAACGGTATGCCTCAAGCATGTGTTCGATCTGCAATCGTGTGCATGACAATGATAATACCATGTTTCTTATATTTAACTCTGAAAGGGGTATCGCATCATGGAAATGCGCTAGACGCCCGGATATCAAGCCTATCGTTTTCTACAAACAAGAGATTGAAATTGATAATCTTGATATGGATGATATTGATGCATTTGCAAAACGTTATGACACTCTTAATACTTTGTCTTCAATTGATATGGGAGAGGATCCACTTGATATTGCACCACCGCACAAAATGCGTCCAAGGTTTGATAAAACTCACCACAATTTGCCCGTTAGTAATTTCGAAGGTACGTTTCAGCCTGGAACAGAAATATTATCCTCCGATGAAGAGCAAGCACCGAAACAAAAAAAACGTACGGTCATTAAAAGAGCTGGCAGATCACTAAAGAAGAAATCAGTTTGAATGATCATCTTCTCTTTTTTTATCTACAAAATGTCTAAACTCATCAAGAACATATTTATAGTTTGTATGTTTTAGTGATTTATCCATTGTGCCATCCATACGAAAATAGTGACTATCTTCTGGAACAAAATTGTCACGAGTTAAACATTTTGGTGGAGATGGATACGAATTTCTTGGTTTAAGATTGTTAAATGATGTTGGATCCATTATACGTTCTAGCATTAAGATTTTAGCTTCGGGAAAGTTTTCAAATCCATAGCAGTCCAATGATGGCCACCACTTTAGCTCAGACTCAGTTTCACGCATCTTATCTACAATATCAACAAAATCAGAATATAATTTAGAATATGGTTCTTCGTTTACATATATACGATCACGCAAAAGCTCCATCAATATGTAATCAACTGATGCAACGCATATATGTACCTTATCAGATAATTTTAATATATTACAACCTATCCGTGCTCCATATGTATCCGCAAATTCAAAATCTCCCACAACTTGCGTTGCTGGTTTAATATTAATTAAAGGCCGATACATAGTTGGATTCTTGATATACTTAGCGACTTGATTTATATCGCAACATAAGAACCGCGCATGCATATCCTCTGGGATGTCAATTTCTAAACTACTATCAGTTAAACTCCATTTTGCATTTGGGGAATATAACATTAAGGCAACGTATCCAGCAACACAGGTAGATCCTGTATATAAAACAGCATTTTCATCGATTTGTGTTAAATAAGCAATATCTATTACAATCAAGTCGAGGGGAATACTTAAATGTTTATACTTCAATGATTTCATATCAAACGTGGACTCAATTGGATACATCTGCCTCAGTAAAGCGTTGCGGTGCATATCTTTTTTGAGACGATTAAAAACATTTAACGAAATACCGGTATCATTTAATAAATTTGAAAGAGATAGTCGTTGATCAATGAACTGATAATGCGGATGAACAACTCGTAAATGATCGACGTCTAAGTATGGTATTTGCTTAAATCGTTCGGTGGGAATATATGTTGCATCTAATAAAACTGTTTTCTTCATATAAACTCGTAGAGTTGTCACATGAAACGCGTTTATGACACGAATGTCAGGCATTCCGTCGTTACATAATATTTCTGCTAACGCATTAGCATGCATTAGATTTTGATCAGATATAATATCATAATCTGGAATAGCGTCATCTGCATAGATAGACTCGCCCTTAGCACGTAAAGCTAAATCAATGGCCATCCCACCTGTCAAAATAAGTTTATGCTTTGAAACATACTCCTCCGTTAGTTTTATGGCACGATCAACTAGAGGTTTAAAATGATCATGTTGATAAAGAACAATATCGGGATCTTGCATATTTCCTTATATACTATATGATATAGAGGAAGGATCATGGCGAAAGCTTATACTACTGCCCATAAAACTATTGAATCATTTACGCATATGGACGGGCTTCAACGAGAATGCCTAACGCCTAGCGTATGGTGCTCCGACCCAGCGAATAAATCAAATTCATCGTATAATGTGTATTGCGAAGGCGCTACTATTGCAGCAACTGGCTCAACAATTAATGTTCCTGTTTCTTCAACCACTACACCAATAACCACTCCAGCAGTGGCTCAATCTAGAAACGTAATTACAACTTCAATTCAGAATGATATTCATGAAAATGATATTGTACGAGAAACGAAAATTATCTCTGGAAGTAAAATCAATGGATCTACTTCAACTGTTGTGGAGTTATTGACGCCTCCTACTACTGAATTGCCACCATTAACAAATAATCAATCGAATACTAAGTTAATCGTATCTTCCACAACAAATACATATACGCCTTCGACAACTGGTGCAACGACATCGTCCAATTCAACAACTGCATCTATATCCACCTCAGATAGTATTGAACCGCCTAGCAACTCAACAAATGATTCAACCACTTCATGCGAAAATCAAAATGTTGCTGCAATTGTAATTATTTCTATTCTAAGTTTTATTGGATTGATATTGATTATATATGGAATCATTTATGCCTATCGTACCAGAATGAAACGGTTGCGATTGACACAGCACACACGCACGCCGCGAAGAAGCATAAAACAAATTCTACTTAACCGTAAGGCGACCCCATCAACGCCGCGAAGAAATGTAGCACAGATGCCACTTAACCGTAGGGTAGCTCCACAGAATTAACCCACTAGAATTGACTTAGATAAAAGATAAATATAAAATACAATGAAAGCAATTTTGTCTGAATCCGGATTTGCCTTTAATGCAAGCGATTACATCAAAGCATATGGTAATGAGTATTTGCTTAAACTACTTCGCAAATATACAGTGCGCACGGTTGATCGTATTACCAAACTGCCGCGCGTAACAAAACTATACAAAGTGATCAAAGCTACTGGATTCAAGATTATTGAATTGCCAAGATTTATGATGCACGATTTACTTTCTAAAAAAGAACCATCTGCACGACGACCTATCACTGAAATCGAGATACAACTGCCTGAGGCGACAAGAATTGACAACATGGAGTATATCGGACAGAGTAATCCAAATCAATTGATTGTTGTTGATCATATTGTAAATAATGTTTTTAATCAAAATGTTGCAGGTGTTACGTTGAAGCTTCTCGCAGGGCTAGGTAAATCGTACGTTGCAAAGGATATAATCGGTCGTATGAAGCTCAAAACGCTGATTGTAGTTCCTAATACATATTTGCTTGATCAATGGGTCAATGCGTTGCGTCAATACTTTCCAAATAATACCATTGGTACTTTATATGGTAAAGCCAAACAAGATGGCGATATCATTGTTGGCATCATTAATACTATGGCAGAACTAGAATCATTTGAAGTAAAAGAGAAGAAACCTCTGCCAAATATTGGAAAGACCATAAAGTATGTTAAGATATCTCATACTATCTACATCAATAATTTGCTAAAGGATATTGGGCTCACCATTATGGATGAAAGTCAAATGTATTGCTCAAAAGAGTTTCGTAAAGTCTTTAAACGAATTCATTCACGATATACTTTAGGTCTTAGCGCAACCCCAGATATTCGCGAAGATAAACTTGATATTATTCATCAATCATGGCTAGGACCTATCCTTGACGCTCATACGCTTCCTGGATTTAACCGCGCACAAGATTCATTTGAATCCACTGCTAAACTTATTGAATATCATGCTTCAAATGATCATTGTAAGTTTAACATACGAGAAGATGGAATGATTGACTATGCATCAATTGTTGAATCAATTGTGACGGATCCACATAGAAACAATCTTATCATCGAACAATTGATTCAGTTGATGCAAGCGGGGCTATACACATTTGTGTTTAGTGATCGCAGATCACACTTAGAACATTTATATGATAAACTAGAAGAACGGTGCAACGCAGAGGGGACCGCGGTAAGTATCGAGCTGCCAGAGGCATCGCGGAAAGTGATTTTATATGGAGGATCTTCAGAAGAAACTATTAACGAGGCAAAACAAATTGGTACAGTCATATTTACAACTTATGCTTATTCTAGCACTGGCGTAAGTATTGTTAAAATGAATGCGCTACTTTTAACAACGCCGCGCAGAAGCAACATGAAACAAATTATCAATCGAGTGTTTCGCTTGGGTTCTGACCAGACGATTCATCGAACGATCATTGATATTTGCGATGCCAAATTACCAATCAAGGGTCAGCAAAGAGAACGCATCAAAGCTTATCAAGAAAGAGGATGCAAAATCAAAAAAGAAAGATTTGAAGTCTGCACTGATTAAACACTCGATAAAAGCCAATAAGAAACTGCAACACAGAAAACACTTGCAAGTATCCATCCAAACACTAAAGGAGTATATCCAGATGCTGAGTTAGAAAGTTGTTCTAGATATTCCCTTTGTTTTTTTATTTCTATTATTTTGCTTTCAATATGTTCACTGAGAATAACTATATCGCGCATTACAACTCGGTAACTCATATTCATGAAATCCATATAACGAAGAGCATCTTCGTCTGTTATAATCGGCTGGAGTTGTATCCAATAATAATTACAATTCTTAATCGGCTTAATTGCTGCTTTGATTCGAGCTACCTCATCAGATACGGTATTCAGGCAATTATCAATCTCAGTTGTAATCGGTAAGATAATATCTGCTCCTAGGCAAAGCGTTTGAGTATAACGTAATGTCTCTATAGATAGCTTTGTAAGCCGAGATACTGAATTATTGATTGCCTGAATACGCTGATCTAATATAATATCATGCCGCTGGCGGGCAACCATATTAAGAGCCATTCTGGAAGATATATTAAATCAGCTATCCTTACGCTATAAAATTGAAGATTGTACAACTAAAATAATACAACCAATCCAAATGCCTCAGACCATACTGCCTTCGATTCCTGAGGATGATCAATTTGTTGATGGATCATATAATGAGATCTTTGTTATCGATCTTGAGGTCATTCCCGTCATGGAACGTACTAATAAACAAACGGAATTCAAACAAGTCATTGTATTCATTATGGTTATGATTGGTATTACTACCCTGATTAGCATTGCAGCTACTACCAGCAGCATTGGCAGTAGTTTCATGGTTGCAGCGGGGATCGTTACACTGTTACTTATCTTTAAATGCTACACCATCGCAACTATGAACCCGCGTCAATAAGTTGGTTTCTTTTTTTATACAATCTATAATATAGAATAAGGCAAGCATAATGCCAACTTATCAAACAGATGTTGAGCCCTTTAATGGACCTACAAATGGTCCTAGTTCAAATATGGGTTATCAGTTAAAGGAAGTAGCTGCAAAGATTATGCATAATGGAGAACAAAAGCTTGAAGATGTTTTCCATGCTGCTATTGCGAAGGCAAAACAAGAAGAGCACAAGATTGAAGAAGTTGCTCATAATGTTGGAAAAGCTATCCAAAAAGGAGAACACAACATTGAAGAAGCATTTCATCAAGGAGAACAAAAATTAAAAAATGCCGTAAGCAAAGTTCGTGCTGACAAGCAGTCAATCAAAGAAGTCGCTGACGTTGAAGTATCCAGAATTCGTCGCAGAAAACGTAATATAACAATTGCTATTGTTCTAGGGTTTATTATTTGGCTTATCATATTTATTGTTTGGATGCAAGCAAGACCACAAGATTTCAGTGTGAGTAATGTAGATGAACATGCTGCAGTAGATGGAGTTTATTTCTTTACAACCACGCTTTCAAGTGTTGGATACGGAGATATTTGTCCTAAAACACCTATGGCAAAAATTGCTGTAGGTATCTTCCAGATGTATATTACTGCTGTTTCATTAGGCGCAGTATGGGCTATGACTGGCGGAGATGGTGTATCCGACAAAATAAAACAAATGAAAGATAAAGTAGCGCATATGTTTAATCAACGGGATTCTGATGACGAATTAATAATGCAAATTGAACAATCCATTAAAAATTCTATTAAGAGGGGTATTCCTATTTCTTCTTCAATGCTCAAAATCTTAAGCGACCGGATAGATCAATTAATAAAAGAGAATAGTCCAGTTCCTCCAAAAATGGATCAATTATATAAAATCGCGATTCAACAGAATTCTGATAAGACATTAATTAAACAAATTGAAGATTTAACATCTGAAGGTAAGCCCATTCCTAAAAACCTACAAACCGAATTAGTTAAACGAGTAAATGCCAATGGCCGCAATTCGGTTCCTCCCAAACTACAAGAATTATATGATAGCATCATCTATAAATATGATAATTAATCGAATCCTATCATACAACATTTTTTTGTAATTGCCTAATATACCTTAACGTGCCAAAATTGAACGTTTTATAGGTTAATATACTCTGAAGCATTCGCTGAACAGTTATTTCTCAATTCTCTCTTACGCCAAGATGCCGTTTACTCTGGACCAAGAACAGCTGATTCCTATCATTGAATCGGCCTTGACCAAGGATAGCGTCATCGGTGCTACGATTAAATCATTTGATCATTTTGTGGAGAATGGTATTCGCCAGATCGCTACACAAGTTTTCGACTTGCATTTTGATCTAGATGCGAAGGATACTATCGAGCGTGATCCCACTATCGAAAAATATTCATTAGAAATAACGATCGACGATGTTCGCATTGGTAATCCCACTAAGTACGACCCTCAAACGCAACAAAACTCGCCAATGTTTCCCAATGAAGCATTGTTAAATGATCTAACATATTGTTCAGGAGTTTATATTGATGCTACGTTGATTGCTAAAGCGTTTCATGCAAATGGAACTACTAGCATTGACAAACTTGTGATTGATAATACTTTAATCTGTAAGCTGCCAACAATGGTTAAGAGCAAAATGTGTAACATGTATAATCGCTCTAATGAAGCGCTTATTCAGCTACAAGAAGACCCATCAGACCTTGGTGGATATTTTGTGATCAAAGGCAATCAGTACATTATTATCAACATGGAAAGCATGAAGTATAATGAAAGTCGTGAGTTTGCAAATGAAGGCCATAAGAACGAGCATTGTCGCGCTGATATTATCAGTAAACCCGGTGATGCTTTTGAAAACTCTTACCGTTATTTGCTAAAGCTGTTAAACAACCACTCGATTGTTGTGATTATGAATATTACAGATTTCAAGGAAATTGAAGTACCATTCTTTCTGTTCTTTCGAGCTCTAGGAGTATACTCAGCTAAAGATATCATCACGTACATTACGTACTCAACTGATGAGTCCGACCCAATTACAAAGCAAATGCTAAATATCTTGGAACACTCATTGACCAATACATACAATGAATTGAATCAGATTATGAAGAACGAGTTTCCGTCAAAAAACAGCTCTGCCAGTTCTGTAAATGTTATTACCAATCAAGATGATGTTATTCATTTACTCACGCGCTGCCTAAAGATGTATGATCTTTACAAGGCAAAACTGCGCAATACTGGCGCGGACGATGCTTTAAACATCGAACGTTTCTTGGTGAGCAGACTAGAGACAACTCTAGATATGAAGTTTCTTCCGCACATGGGATTAACCCCTGCTGATCGTAAAAAGAAAGCAGCATTCCTTGGACACATGATTCATCGCATGCTTCTTGTTAGACTCGGTGTTTTGCAATCTACCGATCGTGATTCCTACAAGAATAAGCGTATCAATGATGCTGGCATGTCTTACTCGCGAGTGTTCAAAACGCAGTTCAACTTTATGGTTGTGCAAAAACTTAAACGTCAGTTCTTAAAGGATTTCAAGAACAATAGTTTTGTGGATATTAACCTACATGCGCTATTCAAGAGCGCGATCAAAGCAGATGATTTTGAAAAAGCGCTAATGAATGCCATTGTTAGCGGCGATAAGACACTTACAGTCAACAAGATGACTTTCAAGAATCGTCTCTCCTCGCAGCAGCTTCACCATAAGAACAAATTGAATGTATTGACTACGTTACGTAGCATTGATACTCCAAACAAGGGCAATAGCGCAAAATCATCTGAACGTGCTATCTTGTTACGTCAAGTGCATCCCACTGGTACAGGCTACATCTGCGGAATTACATCTGCCGATACTGGCGCCAAAGTAGGAATGAGCAAGCAACTTAGTGTGTCTGCTGATATCACTGCAGCATCTTCCTCGGAAGTACTGAAGCATATTGTGCTAGAAGATCCGGATTTGATTCATATGCCAGTGCTACTAAAGGATATGACGATGCTTACGAAGCACAACTTACATAAGGTGTTTGTTAATGGCGATTGGCTTGGATGTGTTCAAGACTTTGCTACATTCTTGACTCGTTATCGCAATAAGCGACGTACAGGCGAAATCAACATGTATTCAAGTGTCTCGCATAATATCATTGCTAATGAGATTCATCTGTGGGTAGACTCAGGCAGATTGATCCGACCACTACTAGTTGTACGAAACAACATGAACGAGAATGGTTATACTCATGACAAATTCCGTCAATGGATTGATTTTACTGATGAACATGTTAAGAAACTTCGCGATGGCACCATCGATATTGATGATCTTGCGCATGAAGGTATTGTTGAATATATTTCACCTGAAGAACATGAAAACACATATATTGCGTTCGAACACGATAGGTTTAAGCAACATATGAATGATCCTCTACACCGTTACACACACGTTGATATTCCGCAAGGGAATATGGGATTAGTTGCTTTAACAAGCGTTTTCGCAAATCACAATCAAGCCGCTCGTATTGTGTTCCAGACGAACCAAGTCAAGCAGACAAATAGCTGGCCGCTAAAGAACTGGGCATACGCCGCACACAAAGATCTGTATCATCAAATCTATGTTGAGGATCCTCTAGTTAGCACATTTGCGTATCAACATATTCCACCAATGTGTACGAATGCTATTGTGGCAATCTCGATTTATGGTGGTTTCAATCAGGAAGACTCGCTTATTGTGAATCGCTCTTCGATTGATCGTGGTTTGTTTGATACAGCTCATCTTACATACACTAAATGTGATGTGGAGCAAAATGAAATTGTTTGCCGCCCTGATCCAAGCAACACCTCAGATATCAAAAGCTACAGCAATTATGAAAAGCTAGTAGGTGGCATTATCCCGGAAGGAGCGTACGTTCAAGAAGGAGATTGCTTAGTTGGCAAAGTCGCTAAGCTACAGAAGGGAGATATGAAAGATCCTAACATTCTTTACACTGATCGTAGCATGGTGTATCGCAACAAAGAACCTGCTTTCATTTGGAAGGTTATTCATGCTCAAAATCATGATGACAGAGAAATGATTAAGATTGTGTTCCAGACGTTCAGAAGCGTCGAGCTTGGCTGTAAGTTCTCCAGCAGAGCCGGACAAAAAGGAGTGACAGGCTTTCTCTATGATAATACCGACATGCCCTGTAGCGCCACAGGATTAACCCCTGATTTGATTTTCAATCCTCTATCTCTTATTACACGAATGACGACTGGAGTAGTATTTGAGGGAATGCTTGCAAAGATTGCCGCACACACAGGCACTTGCCCGGAAGCTACGATGTTTAAGAAACTAGACACCGATAATATTGCCGATATGCTACAATCATACGGATTCAACCGAAATGGCACAGAAAGATTGTACAATGGAATGACAGGCCAGTACATGGATGCTGAGATCTTTATTGCGCCAATTGCGTATCAAAGATTACAAAAGGATACCATTGATACGGTCTACGCTAACTCAATCAGCCCGACAGACGCTCTAACTAAGCAACCGTTGCACGGCAAATCCGTTTCTGGGGCCCTTAAAGCGGGTAGTATGGAAACTAGCTGCCTCAGCGTCTCTAGTATTAATTTCCTTCAAGAGAAGACACATGATCACAGTTATGGAATTGATGCATTTATATGTGAGAAATGTAGTTCGCGTGCAGTCATTGCTAATGAAGACAAACAGGCATGGCGATGCAATAATTGTGGTGATTTGGCATCGATTACTAAGTATTCAACTTCTCACACCAGTCAGCTCTTCTTGAACGAGATTG
>JACCDQ010101885.1_pt1 | contig 26489 bp, 21 predicted proteins | sample 7446031 | NCBI WGS metagenome assembly JACCDQ01 (sample SAMN15323442, study PRJNA562643) | freshwater metagenome | isolation source: river surface water | place: USA:Blue River Watershed | collected 2017-08-17 | reverse complement strand
ATCACCATCGTGCCCGAGATTTTGTCGAAGCCAGCCGCAGGTTTTGGTTGCTCCGAACCTGCGAAGAGCGCAGACCAAATTCCACCGATTGCCACTAGGGCAACCAGCGCGATCAGTACTCTTCGCAGATTCAGTTGCATTTTTTACTTCTTTAGAAGGTCGAGATAGCTAAGGCCCAGCATCGGCACAATCGACTGCGATGTTGCCATCGCGTCGCCCTTGCCGCCCGACCAAGCGCTGACTACGCCGCCATCCGATGCAATTTTGGTTTTTAGCCAAGAGCTAATAGCCGAAACGTTTTGGCCAGCAGCCTTTAGTCCCATAGCCGCGTAAGCGGTGCCGTTGACATCGAATGCGCCCCATGATTCCCAGTGAGCGCCCTTTGCGTCGGTGACCTTCTGGCTGTTCAGCCAAGCAACAGCTTTGGTGGTCGCGTTCTTGTTAGCTGCTGCAAGCCTTGAACCGCCTAGGCCCTTGAGTGCAGACATCGCCTGAAGTGCAATGCCGGTTGAGTCAACCGAGCTGTTGGTTGAGTCGGCGGTTTGGTCATAGCCAAAACCTCCGTCTGCCTTGGCGAGTGCGATGAGTTTGGCCTCAACGCGGGTTGCAAGCGCGGTCTGCCCCATTGACTGAAGACCCAGGGTTACCCAGGCATAGTCGAAGGTGTTTCCCGTTGAACCAGCGATGGTTCCGTCTGTGGCGATTGCCTTCTTCAGAGCAGCAAGCACCTTGTTTGCGTTTGGTGCTACCGGCGCTTTCAAAGCCTTCGCCGTGAACAAGAATTTACCCGCTAAGCCCGATAGCAGGCTCTTGTCGGCTGGTGAGTACAAGTAGTCAAGGCCACCGGTTGCGCGAGTGTTCAATACATAGTTGACCGACACGCTTTGGCTAGCCAGGCTTCGACCGGCAGCTTTGCGTTGAAGCATCGACTCGAGAGTGATTCCGAAATCGAATTTGCCGGGTGTGAAGCCTTCAACAGCCTTGCCCTCGACAAACTTGCTGGTTAGAAAGTTGCTTGCGCCATTGACTGTTGCATCAGCAGCGCTAGCTGGCTGGCTGAGTGCGATGGTGGATGTGATGATGCTTAAGATTGCTGCAATTTTGAGCAACCCAGATTTTGGTCCAAACATTTTGGAGCCTTTCGCATTTTGCGATCTGAGTGCGAAGACGACTGGCGAGTGCCATTCGACTCCGACCGTAGACCTCGACGGTTAATTGGAGTCATTCGCTCATTTCACAGGCATTCCGACTTTTGAAGAAAACTTCAATTCACGGTTGCGGGTCAGCGCCAGAGTTTCACTGGCTTCCCCTGTGAGGGAGCAAAATCTGAAACCATTGCTGGCTTCGAGATAAATCTAGCAGTACGCTAACCTGCCAGCCTAACTCAAGGCAACTTGAGCGTGTTTCCCAGCAGTGCGAAACCAACAAACGCCACAGCATCGAGCATGAAGTGGGCAACCAGCAGGGGAGTGAGCCGCCCGAATCGCTTGTATAAGTAGCCAAAAACCAAGCCCATAGCAAGGTTGCCGACGAATGCCCCGAAGCCTTGATATAGGTGGTAGGTGCCCCGAAGTGCGGCCGAGAGCCAGATTTGCCTAGTCGCAGAAACGCCCAAAATGTTCATTCGGTCTAACAGGTATGCCACGGCAATGGTCTCTTCGACGATCGAGGCTTTTGCCGCAGCCAGCAAGAGAAGTGGGATTGTCCACCAATAACCGCCGAGTTCAGTTGGAATCACTTTCGAAGACCAGCCGAGAAGGCGACTTGCCAGATAGAGCAAAATGCCGGGTATGCCGATTGCAGCTGCCAGCAGAACGCCGCCACCGACATCTCGAAGCCGGCTGCCCTTGGTTAACCCGAACGCAGCAAAGGGGTTTCGGCTTTCTCGCCAGATGAGAAACAACACCAAGGCAACTGGGGCTAAGCCGAACACGAACGAAGCTAACTGAAGGGTTAAATTGACCCACTCGGTTTCCGCGAGATTTCGGTTCAGCGTGGATGTTTGTTTGCCAATCCCGCCCTGGCTTAGTGCCTTTGCAGCGAAAGAAATGACCGAGTAGATGGCTGAAGCGCCAAGGCTAAGCGCCAAAACAAGCGCGATTTCGCTTGAAATCAAAGACTTTTTAGATGGCTGGCGCACGAGAAGCAGTTAAACACATAACTCGATCGCTGACTAGTTAACCTTCGCTGAACCCAACGAAAATGTTTCTGGCGAGTAACGTTTCATCACATTTACAAAAAAAAGAAGATTCTTCTAAAAAATCCGCATAGGCTTTTGCTTACCCAAGACGGCGTCGTCGATGATGCCGTCTTACTCAACAAGGAGAAACTGTATGAAACTGACTCGTATCTCACGAGCTGCGATTGCGATCTCGGCTGTTGCTGGTCTAGCTACCGTTGGCGTTGTTGCGCCATCGCAGGCAGCTACCCGCACCACCGTAGTGATCGTTGAGAGCAACGCTCTAACCTCACTAAACCCAAGCACCCCAGACACCAACCTCACTATCAACAATGACGTTGCGTACATGACTGGTAACGGCTTCAACTACTACAACTCATCTGCGAACCTTGTAAAGAACACCGTTTTCGGTTCATACAAGATCGTGAAGAGCGATGCTAAAGACTTCCGTGTTCAGTACACAGTTGCAAAGGGCAAGGTCTGGTCAGACGGCACCCCAATCAACGGTGTTGACCTTCTGCTAAGCCACGTGCTTTCAAGCTCGGCTTACTCAAAGAAGGCCGGTCTAGGAGACCCTGCAGACACCGCAAAGGCACCTGCTTTCAACTCACTTGGTTACGGTGGCGTCTACGACAGCCACGTTGTTGGCCTACCTGAGCTATCAGCAGACAAGCAGTCAATCACCGTTCGTTACGACGGTTTCCAGCCTGACTGGGAGCTAATCGGCCCTGGACCATCACCGGTTCACGCTTTGGTTCAGCTTGCAAACGGCAAGACCAAGCTAGGCACCGCAGCTGAGAACGCCGCTGCAAAGGCTGCCTACCTTGCTGCTTTCAAGTCATACAACTCAACCCTTCTAAACAAGATGGCAAAGGTTTGGAGCAACGACTACAACATCAAGACTGTTAACTCGTCAACCAACCCCCTTCTTCTAGTTGGAAACGGTGCCTACAAGATCGCTTCTGCAGTTGCAGACCAGAGCGTTACCTTGACCTTGAACCCTAAGTACAACTCGGGTCCAAAGACCAGCGGCATCAAGACCGTAGTTCTAAAGATGATTGCTGACGGCACCGCTGCGTCACAGGCTCTTGCGAACAAGGAAATCGACATCTACCAGGGTCAGCCAACCGCTGACGCAGTAGCACAGCTAAAGGCAATTTCTGGCGTCACCGTTATCGGTGGAACCAACTCTTGCTTCGAGCACGTTGACCTACGTCTCGGTTCAATCAACGACACCGACTACACCGGCCCATTTGCTGCAAGCAACAACGCTGCAAAGAACGCCAAGGCAAAAGACCTACGCACCGCCTTCCTTCTTGCCTACCCACGTCAAGAGATCGTTGACAAGCTAATCAAGCCAATCAACTCAAAGGCTGTAGTTGTGAACTCATCGTTCACTCTTCCTGGCCAGACTGGCTACTCAGAGATCGTAAAGAAGTCTGGTGTTAGCAAGTTCACCGCAGGTGACCAGGCAAGCCGCACCGCAGCAGCGCTAAAGCTAGTGCAGAAGCACTACCCAACCGCAGCAGCTGGCAGCGACTCAGTCACCGTCACCCTTCTATGGGGTCAGCCAAGCAACACCCGCCGTGCAGCAGAAGCCGCATTGGTTAAGGCTGAACTAGCGAAGGCTGGCTTCAACGTAATCAACACCGGTACCTCAGGTTGGGGTGGCCAGTTGGACAACAACAAGTACGATGCAGCATTCTTCGCATGGTGCCCAACTTCAACCAGCCAGACCGGCACCAACGCTAACTTCTTGTCAGACGGCGGAAACAACTTCATCGGGTACAACAACCCCAAGATGGACGACATCCTCCGCTCGCTAGAGGCCAAGCTAACCCCAGCTCAGATCACCGCAAAGTACCTAGCAGCAGATGCACTTCTTATCGCTGATGCAGTTACCTTGCCGATCTTCCAGCACCCAGCTGCAACCGCTGTCAACTCGGCATTGAAGAATGTCAAGCCAGCGCCTCTATCACCAACCTTGGTGTGGAACTTCTGGGAGTGGAAGTACTAGAACCTAGGTTCTAGTTGATCCTCAACTAAACGAAAAAGGCACTCAGAGAAATCTGGGTGCCTTTTTCGGGTGGAGGACCATTAATTAAATCTTCTGGTTTAGGCTGAATACGAATTCCCTCGGGGATGCCCTAAACACAATGTTGTGAACGAAAGGGATCATTTTGATCGCCTACATCTTGCGTCGATTGTCGGCCCTGGTTGTCATCCTGTTTGGCTCGAGTTTCATCATCTATAACCTGAGCGCAATCTCTGGCGACCCGCTCGAAGCGCTTCGCATCAGCCAAGACCCAAATGCCGCGCAGCAGATCATCACGCTGACTCGTGACCTGCAGCTCGACGTTCCGCCGCCACTGCGCTACTTCTTGTGGCTTAAGGGCGTTCTTGGCGCTTTTGTGGGCCAGGTTGACTTTGGTATGACCCGTGACGCTCAGTCGGTGACCGACGCAGTTGCTGCGGCTATCCCAACCACCATCCGCCTAGTTGTTGGCGCAACCGTTATCGCAATCATTCTGGGTATAACCATCGGTATCGTTACTGCCCTTCGCCAGTACAGCCGTTTTGACTACGCGATGACCTTCTTCGCCTTCTTGCTTTTCTCACTGCCAATCTTCTGGTTCGCAGTTCTTCTAAAGCAGTACTTGGCTATCGGCTTTAACAACTTCTTGACCGACCCACAGGTAACGCCACCTTGGATAATCGGACTCTCGTTGTTCAGCGGCTTGTTCTGGGCGTCTGTCATTGGTGGCGACCGCCGCAAGGTATTCACAATCTTTGGAATCGCCGCAATCGGTTCGGCAGGCATGATTCTTTTGCTTGGCGCGCTTGACTGGTTCCGTAACCCAGGTCTTGGTCCGATCGTGATTTTCGGTGCCAGCGTGGGAATCGCCTTTGCGGTCACTCAGCTTTCAACCGGTCTAGGTGTCAAGGCTGCGCTGAAGTCGTCACTCGCGATGGCTGTTTTTGGCTTGGTCTTCTATTACCCAGCTCAATGGGTTATGGAGCAAGAGAACCACCTATTGAACTTCATCCTGATGGCTATTGTTACCGTCGGCGTTGCAATCTTGACCAGCCGATTCTTTGCCAAGGAGGACCGCGCTGCCGTCACGCGCACCGCGATTATTACTGCCGTGCTAGTCGCTATCCTGATTCTGGTCGACAAGTTCATGCAAACCTGGGCTCCATACATGGCCACCGATGCAATCAACTATCGCCCGGTGCCAACGGTAGGCCAGGTCAACGACTTGCTCGAGCCAGGCAACTTCTGGATCAGCTCTCTCGACATCCTTATGCACATGTTCTTGCCTACCGTGGCCCTTACCTTGATTTCTTTTGCGGGATACATTCGCTATTCACGCGGTTCGCTGCTTGAAGTTCTAAACCAGGACTACATTCGCACCGCCCGCGCAAAAGGCCTAACCGAGCGCACCGTGATCATGCGTCACGCTTTCCGCAACACCATGATTCCGTTGACTACCCTGATGGTCGTCGACTTCGCTGGCATCATCGGTGGTGCAATCATCACCGAGCGCATTTTCGGCTGGGTTGGCATGGGAACGCTTTTCAACCAGGCGATTAACACCATGGACCTAAACCTTTTGATGGGTGTGTTCTTGGTGACTGCAACTATGTCAGTTTTGGCAAACCTGATTGCCGACCTGCTTTATTCGGCACTTGACCCAAGAATTCGAGTTGGAAAGTAATCATGTTCAAGAAAAAAGAAAAAGAGCAGCTTTCGAGCACCGACCAAAACGAAAATGCAATCGCGAACAAAGAGACCGAAGGCCTAAGCCAGGGTCAAATTGTTCGACGCCGTTTTGTTCGCCACCGCGCCGCGATGATCTCGCTGTGGAGTCTCATCATGATGGTGCTATTTGTTTTCACGGCCTCGGGCTTGCACCTAGGTAACGAGGACAACCCAATCACCATCCCGGGTTGGTGGCACTGGAGCATCACCGACATCGACCCAGAGTTGTCTATCGGTGCCGACGGCATCGTAGGTGCACCGACCCTCGACATCATCCCGGCCTTCATCGATGGAACTGGTTTCAACATCGGAAACCACCCATTTGGTCAGGATGACATCGGTCTTGACTACTTTGCGCTGGTAATGCGTGGCGCTCAGCAGTCAATCGTGGTTATGGTCATCATCGGTCTAATCGCTGCTTTCATTGGTACCGTTGTTGGCGCCGTGACCGGCTACTTCCGCGGTTGGGTTGACGCGATTCTGATGCGCTTCACCGACTTCATCATCACCATCCCAGCCATCATCATCGGCTCGGTTATCGGTTTCCAGTTCGGCAACCTTGGTGTGATTTTCTTGGCGACCTATCTAGGTTTGTTCTCGTGGACGGGCCTATCGCGATTGGTTCGCGGTGAGTTCTTGAGCCTTCGCGAACGTGAGTTTGTTGACGCAGCTCGAGTTGCCGGCGCGAACAACGCCCGCATCGTTTTCAAGCACATCCTGCCTAACGCAGTTGGCGTGATTATCGTTTCGGTCACACTGCTGATGTCGGGTGCAATCATCACCGAGTCGGCACTGAGCTACCTTGGTTTCGGTGTTGTTCCGCCAGACGTGTCGCTAGGTCTTTTGATCAGCAAGTACCAAGACTCTTTCACCACTCGCCCTTGGTTGTTCTGGTATCCGGGTATGTTCATCATCGCGATCGCTCTCTGCATCAACTTCATCGGTGATGGCTTGCGCGATGCGTTTGACCCACGTCAGCGTCGTCGCATCACGAAAAAAGACCGCGCAGAAGCGAAGTTGGCTAAGGCGCGCGCCTAATGAAGGTTTTGAATCACCAGAGCGGCAACCACGGCCAACAGCAGAACTGCTGTTCCGAGGGTGTTGAACTTAACCTCGGCAGCGGCGCCTTGAATGTTGCCTGCTGCGAAAGCGTCGAGTCTAATTCGGCAGAGCTGAGCGGCCTCACCACTCGAGGTGCGGGGGCTTTCGCCGGGGCGAATCTGACTCTTGTTGCTAAGCCGGTAGCCCTTGAGCTCGGTCTCGTGAACGGTTCGGCCATGGTATCGGCCGGGTGCTGTGGCGGCCCAAGCGCTAATTCGCTTGGCCGGGGTCACCAGGGTCAGCGCATAACGAACATCGATGTCGTCGACCAGCTGCCAACCCAGGGTGTAACTAACCAGGGGATTGGTCACGGTGACGCCTTCATCGAAGATGGTGACCTTGGGTCTAATAAAGATCAGGTGGGCGCCAACGCTTATGGCTACCGCCCAGACCGTGCCGCTAATAGCGTTTTGCAAATTGTCGGCAAGCCAAAGAGCAACGCTCATGCAGGCGGCCATCAAATAGACGATTGCTGCAAAAATGTAGCCGCTGACCGGTCTAAAAACTTGAACGTTATTCACGAGACAATCATCGCAGGCAATGCAGCCGGCGATTCAGCAGGAAGAAAATAATCATGACTGAGCCGATACTTAAGGTCAGCAACTACAACATCGATTTTTGGGTTGATGGTGTTTGGTACCCAGCTGCCATCGACATGAACTTTGAGGTTCTTCCTGGTCAGGTTCTAGCCATCGTTGGCGAGTCGGGTTCTGGCAAGTCAACCACCGCTATGGGTCTCATGTCGCTTCTTGCCAGCAATGCTCGCACCTCGGGCAGCGTCAAGGTCAAGGGCATCGAGATGGTCGACGCCCCGGCGTCAACCCTTCGCAAGTTCCGTGGCAAAGAGGTTGCCTACATCTTCCAAGAGCCGATGACTGCTCTGAACCCGGTTTACACAATCGGTTTCCAGATCGTAGAAACTCTTCGCAACCACTTCGACCTTGGCCCTAAAGAGGCAAAGGCCCGCGCGATTGAGCTCATCACCATGGTCGAGATCCCGAACCCAGAGAGTTCTTTCGACAAGTACCCACACCAGCTTTCAGGTGGTCAGCGCCAGCGCGCGATGATTGCTCAGGCGCTTGCCTGTGACCCAGGTCTTTTGGTTGCCGATGAGCCAACCACCGCCCTTGACGTGACCGTTCAGGCCGAAATTCTTGACCTGATGCGTAACCTGCGCGACCGTCTTAACTCAGCTGTTCTTTTGATCACCCACGACATGGGTGTGGTTGCCGACCTAGCCGATGAGATCTTGGTCATGAAGGATGGCCTAACCGTCGAACACGGCACCGCCGACCAGATCTTCAACCGCCCACAGCACCCATACACCCAGTCACTTTTGGCCTCGGTTCCAAAGTTGGGCACGGTTGCAGTTCGCGAGCTTCGTGCACCAGAGGGCTCTAACAACCAACCGGTTTTGAAGCTCGAGAACGTTGAGATTGAGTATCCAAAGCGGGGGCGCATCCCAGCTTTCAAGGCGGTAACCGAGTTCAACCTCGAGATTCGCCCAGGCGAGATCGTTGGTCTCGTAGGAGAATCTGGTTCGGGCAAGACCACCGTCGGTCGCGCAGCAATTGGCCTATTGCCAATTTCGAGCGGTCGTCTCGAGGTTGTTGGTCACGATATCAGCAACGCAACGCAAAAAGACCTTCGCAAGATTCGTCGCCAGACCGGAATCGTTTTCCAAGACCCAGCCAGCTCGCTCAACCCACGTTTGCCGATCGGCGAGAGCATCGGCGAGCCAATTCTGCTTGCCGGCGTGGCCAAGGGTGACGAGCTAAACCGAATGGTCGAAGATCTGCTCGACTCGGTTGAGTTGCCGCGCAGCTACCGCAACCGCTACCCGCACGAACTTTCGGGTGGTCAGCGTCAGCGTGTGGGTATTGCGCGAGCATTGGCTCTGACCCCAGACCTTCTGATTGCCGACGAGCCAACCTCGGCTCTCGACGTATCGGTACAGGCCAGATTCCTCGAGCTTTTGCAGGAACTTCAAGACCGACTTAAGTTCGCATGTCTGTTCATCAGTCACGACCTTGCCGTAGTCGACATCCTGTCGCACCGCATTGCAGTTATGCAGCACGGTCGATTGGTTGAGGTCGGCGAGCGCGACCAGATCTTGAAGAACCCTCAAGACCCTTACACCCAGCGTTTGATCTCGGCAGTGCCGCTTCCAGACCCTGAGTTGCAGAGAATTCGTCGCGAGGCGCGTCTAGCCGCGAAGTAGGTATTAGCCCAATCGAAACCCCAAATTAACGCTCTTTCAAGTTAGACTGAAAGGGCAGGGGCTCGATGACGTAATTCTGCATCGCCCTATTAATCCATTTTGTTTCAAACACTGTGCCGGTGACTTGTGCCTGGCGCGCTTATATAAGGATGTTCCTATGGCTCAGGCCACCAGAGATGACTTGCGCAACGTCGCAATTGTTGCCCACGTAGACCACGGCAAGACCACCCTAGTTGACGCGATGCTTCGCCAGACTGGCTCATTTGACTCACACGCTGCCGTTGGCGAGCGCGTTATGGACTCGGGCGACCTCGAGCGCGAAAAGGGTATTACCATCCTCGCGAAGAACACCGCAATTGCTTATAAGGGTGACCACTCGGGTGGCAAAGAGATCACCATCAACGTGATCGACACCCCCGGCCACGCCGACTTCGGTGGCGAGGTTGAGCGCGGTCTTTCAATGGTTGACGGCGTTGTACTTCTAGTTGACGCATCTGAAGGCCCGCTCCCTCAGACCCGCTTCGTTCTTCGCAAGGCTCTTGAAGCCAAGCTTCCAGTTATCTTGTTGGTCAACAAGACCGACCGTCCAGATGCTCGCATCGACGAGGTCGTCGAAGAGACCCACGACCTTCTTTTGGGTCTAGCTTCAGACCTACACGACAGCGTTCCAGACCTAGACATCGATGGCATTCTTGAGTTGCCAATTATCTACGCATCTGGCCGCGCCGGCATCGCAAGCCTAAACAAGCCAAACGATGGCTCACTTCCTGAGGGTGAAAACCTTGAGCCGCTATTCGGCGCAATCATGAAGTACATCCCAGCTCCGACCTACGATGACGCACACCCGCTTCAGGCTCACGTCACCAACCTTGACGCATCGCCGTTCCTTGGTCGTCTTGCACTACTTCGTATCTTCAACGGCACCCTTCGCAAGGGTCAGCAGGTTGCTTGGGTTCGCCAGGATGGCACCACCCAGACCGTAAAGATCACCGAGCTTCTAAAGACCAAGGCTCTAGAGCGCTTCCCAACCGAAGAAGCAAACCCAGGCGACATCGTTGCTGTTGCCGGTATCGAAGAGATCACCATCGGTGAAACTCTTGCCGACCCAGCCGACGTTCGCCCATTGCCGATGATCACCGTTGACGACCCGGCCATTTCGATGACCATCGGTATCAACACCTCACCAATGGCTGGCCGCGTCAAGGGCGCAAAGGTCACCGCACGCTTGGTCAAGGACCGTCTTGACAAAGAGCTAATCGGTAACGTGTCGATCAAGGTACTTCCTACCGACCGTCCAGACGCCTGGGAAGTCCAGGGTCGTGGCGAGCTTGCTCTAGCCATCTTGGTTGAGCAGATGCGTCGCGAAGGTTACGAGCTAACCGTTGGTAAGCCTCAGGTAGTTACCAAGCGCGTTGACGGAAAGCTTCACGAGCCATTCGAAGACCTAACGATCGATGTGCCTGAAGAGTTCCTTGGCGCAATGACTCAGCTTCTTGCATCACGCAAGGGTCAGATGATCAACATGATCAGCAACGCCACCGGCTGGGTTCGCATGGAGTTCAAGGTTCCAAGCCGTGGCCTAATCGGTTTCCGCACCGAGTTCCTAACCAACACCAAGGGCACCGGTATTGCCAACGCAATCTCTGCTGGCTATGACGCCTGGGCTGGTGACATCGTTACCCGCAACAACGGTTCGCTAATCGCCGACCGCGCCGGTGTAGTTACTCCGTTCGCAATGATTGGTCTGCAGGAGCGCGGTTCATTCTTCGTTCAGCCAACCAGCGAGGTTTACGCAGGTATGGTCATCGGCGAGAACTCTCGCGCCGACGACATGGAAGTAAACATCACCAAGGAAAAGAAGCTCACCAACATGCGTGCCTCTTCTTCTGATGAGTTCCAGTCACTGACCCCTCCTCGCACCCTTTCGCTAGAAGAGTGTCTAGAGTTTGCCCGCGAAGACGAGTGTGTTGAGGTAACCCCTGAGGCTACCCGCATTCGCAAGGTTGAGCTTGACTCAACCGTTCGTGCGCGCCTTTACTCACAGCGCAAGAACGCGAGCCAGGGCAAGTAACCCTTTGGTTTCAACAAAACCCTCGGCCCTTGGGTCGGGGGTTTTGTCGTATCGCTTAGAGTGTCTTTATGGCAAAGGGCACATTTAATCCAAAGCGACTACTGATCGTTCACGCGCACCCCGACGACGAAAGTCTGTTCACCGGTCACGTGATTGCCGACCGAATCGCAAAGGGTGCCGAGGTGATGGTTTTCACCCTCACCCGCGGCGAAAACGGCAAGGTGAAGCTAGAAGAACTAAAGGCTCTCGAAGGCAACTTTGCCGCCATGGGCGCATTCAGGGCATCCGAGCTTCGCGAAGCGCTCTCGGCTTTTGGCGAGGTCAAGCACGCGTTCGCCGGTACTCGCGCCTATCTAGACTCCGGCATGCGCATCAACCCTTGGGGCAAGCCTGCTAAGCGCAAAAACTTGGATGAACTTGCTCTCTCAGCGGCTTCGACTTCGGTGATCGCCGATGACGTGATCAAGGCAATTGGCGAGTTCAAGCCGGACGCGGTTCTCACCTACAACCGCCGAGGTGGATTTGGTCACCCCGACCACAAGATGGCTCACGAGGCTACCGCGATGGCAATCCGCCAGGTAGCCAAGCGCACGGGCCGGGCACCCGAATTTTGGGTCATTGCCGAGCCGCGCGAGCGATTTGATGTCGAGATCGGCGATGCCAAGACTGCGCTAAAAAAGAAGGCCGCGCTCGAGGCTCATGCCAGCCAGGTTGCCGTGCACGCCGAAACCTACTCGGTCGTGCCTGGAAAAGAGATTCGATACGACCGCCCAGAGCGCATCCGTCGTGCTTCGCCTAACCCGTTGGTTCAGTTGCGCCCGGTACTCACCTTCTTCTGGGCAATTCCGCTCGGCGCCTTGCTGGCCGTTGCCGGCACAATGTTGCACCAGGTTCGCGCCTATGACTACGAGGGCGCCCCGATTGGCTTGATTGTTGCACTAACCATGGTTGGCTCGCTTGCTCTGGCTCTTCGATTGCTTCGTCGCAGTCGCGGTGCGCTTTACCTTCTGACCGCGGTGTTTAGCGCCATCATCTTTTGGTTCTCGCAGCCTCAACCGGGTGGCGAATTGATCATCCCGGGTAATGAAATTGGGAACATTTGGGCATTTGGTTCGATTGCTCTCTGTGCATTCATTATTTTGTTTCCGCGAATCAGACCCGGCGCTTGGCGCAGGTCTTCGCGCGGTCATCGGTAAACTTGTCTTAGAAATCGAAGGGATTCACCAGAGTGACTTACGTAATCGCGCTTCCATGTGTTGATGTCAAAGACAAGGCATGCATCGAAGAATGCCCGGTTGACTGTATTTACGAGGGTGAGCGCTCGCTTTACATTCACCCGGATGAGTGCGTTGACTGCGGTGCTTGTGAGCCGGTATGCCCTGTAGAAGCTATCTACTACGAAGACGACCTGCCATCGCAGTGGGCTGATTATTACAAGGCAAACGTTGAGTTCTTCGACGACCTAGGTTCGCCTGGTGGCGCTGCGAAGGTTGGCAAGATCGCTAAGGACCACGCCGTTATTTCGGTGTTGCCTCCTCAGGGCGAATAGACCAAGAGCCCAATCAGTGTTTGATCGCCTTCCCGAGTATCCCTGGGAGCAACTAAAGCCGTATGCCGCTAAGGCTGCCAAGCACGCCGGGGGAGTCGTTGACCTTTCGGTCGGCTCGCCGGTAGACCCAACCCCGATGATCATTCAAGAGGCGTTGAACGGCGCTTCAAATGCCCCTGGCTACCCATCTACCGGCGGTTCGCCAGAGTTCAAGGCTGCCGTTGTCGAATGGTTCGAGCGCCGTCGAGGCGTGCCCGGTCTAACGCCCGAGCAGGTTATGCCGACAATCGGTTCTAAAGAGCTAATCAGCTGGCTGCCGCTGCTCATGGGTCTTGGCCCTGGCGATGTTGTGGTTCAGCCCAAAGTCGCTTACACGGCATACGTGGTTGGTGCCGCACTTTGTGGTGCGAATATCGTTTCTGAAGACGACCCGGCCAAGTGGCCAGCTAACGCCAAACTGATTTGGATCAACTCGCCTGGTAACCCCGATGGCCGCGTTCTCGACGTTGCCGAGATGAAGGCCGCTGTCGACCGCGCACGCGAGTTGGGAGCTCTTCTTGCTAGCGATGAGTGCTATGCCGAACTTGGATGGAACGAATGGGCTGACAAGCTGATTCCGAGCGTTCTAGACCCACGCGTCTGCGGCGATTCACACGAGGGCGTGCTTGCCGTATATTCGCTCAGCAAGCAGTCAAACCTGGCCGGATATCGTGCCGCATTTGCAGTCGGTGAGGCCTCGCTGATCAAGGGCCTGGTCAATCTGCGCATGCACTCAGGGTTGAATACGCCGTGGCCGGTTCAGCGCGCAATGACCGTTGCTTTGGGCGATGAAGAGCACGTTGCGATTGAAAAAGAGATCTACCGCGAACGTCGCGAAGTGCTTCTCGACGCGGTTCGGGCATACGGGTTTAAATTGGCCGATAGCGAAGCCGGTCTTTATCTTTGGGCGACCCTGGATGAGGATTGCTGGACCACCGTCGACCGAATGGCCGAACTTGGAATAGTGGTCGTACCTGGAAGCTTCTACGGTGAATTTAGTCACCAATATGTTCGTTTTTCGATCACTGCGACCGATGACAAGATTGCCGAAGGTGCGCGTCGCTTGCGCGATGCCATAGGCTAATAAAACCTCTCAAAAGAGGCACAAACACCAGCACTAGGAGCAGGATGACCTCCAGCGACAAAGTAACTGTCACTTACGGCGATGTAACGGCAGAATTTCCGGTTATCTCGGCGGTTGACGGACCAGCCGCAGTCGATATTTCGAAGCTAACCGCCACCACCGGCTTGACCGCATACGACCAGGGTTTTGTAAACACCGCGTCGACCAAGTCGGCCATCACCTTCATCGATGGAGCCAATGGCATTTTGCGCCACCGCGGCTACCCAATCGAGCAGTTGGCTGGCACCAAGAGCTTTCTAGAGACCTCATACCTGTTGATTTACGGCGAGCTTCCAACCGCCGATGAGCTATCGGCCTTCGAAGAAAAGATTCGTCGCCACACCTTGGTTCACGAGGACCTAAAGAACCTGTTCCACGCAATGCCGCAGAACGCCCACCCGATGGCTGTTTTGGCTGCTGGCGTTTCGGCTCTGTCGACTTTCTATCAGGACTCGCTAGACCCTTCAGACCCAGAGCAGGTTGAGCTTTCTACCATTCGTCTGCTGGCTAAGTTGCCGGTTTTGGCAGCCTACGCCCACAAGAACAGCATGGGTCAGGCGCTTCTATACCCAGACAACTCGCTCAATTACGTTGAGAACTTCTTGCGCATGAACTTTGGCAACATGGCCGAGGATTACATCCAGAACCCGGTGGTCACCAAGGCGCTAGACACGTTGCTAGTGCTTCACGCCGACCACGAGCAGAACTGCTCGACCTCAACCGTTCGTTTGGTTGGTTCAAGCCAGGCAAACATGTTTGCTTCAATCTCTTCAGGCATCAACGCTTTGTTTGGCCCACTTCACGGTGGCGCAAACGAGGCCGTTCTCGAGATGCTGACCGAGATTCGTGACTCGGGTCAGTCGGTTGAATCTTTCGTTCAGCGCGTTAAGAACAAAGAGGATGGCATTCGCCTGATGGGCTTTGGTCACCGCGTTTACAAGAACCTCGACCCACGTGCTCGCATCGTCAAGGCAACCGCCGACAAGGTGCTTGCCGAGCTTGGTGTTCAAGACCCATTGCTCGACATTGCCAAAGAGCTAGAGGCAGCCGCGCTTGCCGACAGCTACTTCATCGAGCGCAAGCTTTACCCAAACGTTGACTTCTACACCGGCGTTATTTACAAGGCGCTTGGCTTCCCGCCTCGCATGTTCACCGCACTGTTTGCAATGGGTCGTCTACCAGGATGGATTGCCCACTGGCGCGAGATGAACATCGATGCAGCGACCAAGATCGGCCGCCCACAGCAGATCTACGTTGGCGAGCCAGAGCGTTCGCTAAAGGGATTCTTCGGCTAGTCCGAAACCAAAAAGACCTCCACTTCGGTGGAGGTCTTTTTTATTGCGTCAAACCCAGGTGGCTTCGAACTAGATCTTGTTCAGCCAGAAAACGGTCGTATCTCCATATGACTTCTCTTCGTCGAGCTCAAGCTCGGCAGGCAGTTCCGGCATACCGGTGCGGCTTGAGCGCTCAAGCATCACGGTTGCGTCTTTGGCAAGGCGAGGAACAAGCGCAACAAGGTTCGCCGCTACTTCTTCGTTGGTGATCTCGTATGGCGGGTCGATGAAGACCACATCGTATTCGAGGTTGTCGGTGCTCAGGAACGAGGTGACGGCCTTGTTGGCAACCTTGGTTACCTGGTCAAAGAAACCTTCTTTTTCCATGGCCTTCTGAATCATCTGACTGTTCTTGACACATACCGCTGCGGCCTGGCCATCGCGCTCGACCATCATTGCGTAAATTGCCCCGCGGCTAATCGATTCGAGGGCAAGGGCGCCGGTGCCGGCATACAAGTCGAGAACTCGCTTGTTGTCGACCAGGTCACGCGCCTGAAGGCGGTTGAAAATAGCCTCGCGAATGCGGTCGCTGGTTGGTCTGGTTGCTTTGGCTGGGCTGGCGAGTTGTCTCGAGCCGGCAATGCCACTAATGATTCGTGTCATAACCCGCCAAGCCTACCGCCACAGGGCTGTCTGTCGGCGAAGATAGTTAGATGCTGCTTCCTTTGCAACCTCTAGACCGTGTGCTCGGTGACCGCACGGCAAAGTCGTTTGCAAAGCACCTGGGTCTCAAAACCGTTGCCGATTTGCTCACACATTTTCCACGCCGGTATGCCACCCGTGGCACGCTGACCCCGATCTCTGAGATTCCGATTGGCGAGCCGGCCACCGTGGTCGCCGACATTCTCGAGGTTCGCGAACGCCGCATGAAGGGCCGAAACGGCAGCATTCTTGAGGTGCGCATCACCGATGGTCATGGTCACATGAGTCTCACGTTTTTCAATCAGGCCTGGCGTCAAAAAGAACTGCGCGCGGGCATGCGAGGACTCTTCGCGGGCAAGGTCGGCAGCTACCAAGGCAAGCTCCAACTGGCTCACCCCGACTACGAACTTTTTCCAGAAGAAATCAGCGACGCCGAGGCCAAGCGCTGGGCAGACCTGCCGATCCCGATTTATCCCGCGGCGAGCGCCGTAACCACCTGGGCCATTCAGCGCTCGCTTGCGATAGTGCTCGACACCGTTGGCGAAATCGTCGACGAGCTGCCGGTTGAAGTCATCAAGGCAAACAAACTCATGCCGCTCGCTGAGGCGATCGAAAAAATACACCGCCCTGAAACCCACGATGACTGGCATGCCGCACGAGGCACCCTCAAGTACCACGAGGCATTCATGCTTCAGGCAACGCTTTTGACTAGGCGTATCGCCAACCAGCACACCAAGGCAACTCCGCGCCAGGCTAAGTCGGACGGCTTGCTTGCGCAGTTCGATAAAACTCTTCCGTTCACCCTCACCAATGGCCAGGTCGAGGTCGGCAATCAGATCGCCGAAGACCTAGCCAAAACGCATCCGATGAATCGCCTGCTTCAAGGCGAAGTTGGTTCGGGTAAAACCCTGGTCGCTGTTCGAGCCATGCTCGCGGTTGCCGATGCGGGTGGCCAGTCGGCCCTGCTTGCGCCAACCGAGGTTCTTGCCGCTCAGCACTATCAATCGATTGCCAAGAGTCTGGGCGAAGACCTGGCCCGCGAGGTTGGCTTGACGTTGCTCACCGGGCAGATGAACACTGCCGATCGCAAGCGTGCTCTGTTGCAGTTGGTTAGTGGCAAAGCCCAGATCGTGGTTGGCACCCACGCGTTGATTGCCGACAAGGTTGAGTTCGTTGACCTTGGTTTGATCGTGATCGATGAACAGCACCGTTTTGGTGTTGAACAGCGTGAGGCCCTTCGCCTCAAAGGCAAGCTGCCGCCGCACGTGCTCACCATGACTGCCACACCGATTCCGCGAACCCTTGCCGTGACTGTGTTTGGTGACTTGGATGTTTCGACCCTCACCGAACTGCCTGCCGGCCGTCAGGGCATCACAACCCACGTGGTTCGCCTAGAGCAATCTGCTCTGGTTGCTCGCACCTGGCAGCGCATCGCCGAAGAGGTAGGCAATGGTCGTCAGGCATTCGTGGTTTGCCCTCGCATCGACGAAGACGACCCGGGCGAGGAGCTCATCGAATCGGGTGGCGTTGCCGACTATGAACCGATGTTCTCAGACGGCACCGATGAGTCGGCGGCCGAGATGGCCAAGAAGCCAAAGCAGTTGCTCGCCTCGGCCATTGGCATGACCGAAAGCCTGCGCAACATCCCGGTGCTTTCAAAGCTGCGTATTGAAACTCTGCACGGTCGAATGAGCGCCGAAGAGAAGGCCGATGTGATGGGGCGCTTTGCCGCCCGCGAGATTGATGTGCTGGTGTCGACGACGGTTATCGAAGTTGGCGTTGATGTGCCCAACGCCACCGTGATGGTGGTGCTCGATGCTGATCGCTTCGGGGTTAGCCAGCTGCACCAGTTGCGTGGTCGTGTGGGCCGTGGTGGCAATGCGGGCCTTTGTTTGTTGCTCACCTCGGCCGAAGACGATTCGCTAGCTCTCGAGCGTGTGAGTGCAGTGGCAAGCACGCTTGACGGTTTTGAGCTGAGCGAGATTGACCTCGAGCTTCGTCGCGAAGGTGATGTATTGGGTCAAACCCAATCGGGTGGGCGTTCGAGCCTCAAGCTGTTGCGTGTGATCGCCGATGCCAAGTTGATTCAGGCTGCCCGAGTCGCCGCCGAAGCCGTCTTGACCGCCGACCCAACTCTCGAAAAGCACCAGGCGCTCGCCGAATCACTTCGTCTCGAAGATGATGCTAGGCAGGCCAATTTAACCAAGGGTTAACAAACGCCCCTTTTGTCAAACACCCAGCTCGGCTAACCTTGAGGCATGTCGCACATCGCCGTTTATCCAGGTTCATTCGACCCAATCACGCTCGGTCACCTAGATGTTGCCAAGCGCGCTGCGCGTTTGTTCGACGAGCTACACATCGTTGTGGTGCACAACCCCGGCAAGACCCCTAGGTTTTCGAGCGAAGAGCGAGTGCAACTGATTCAGGCGAGCCTTGCCGAAATGGGTGTTTATGCCAACGCTCGAATCAAGGTCGACACCCTCGATAGTGGCCTTTTGGTCAACTATTGCCGCATGGTCGGCGCAACTGCCTTGGTCAAGGGCTTCAGAAACAATGTTGATCTCGACTACGAATTGCCGATGGCGCTGGTCAACCGCGATCTTGCCGAGGTCGAAACGGTTTTCATACCGGCCAACCCAGAGCATGGGCAGATCTCTAGCTCGTTGGTCAAGCAGGTTGCCGACCTTGAGGGTTCGGTTGGCAAATATGTAACCCAGGCGGTCGCGCGTGCGTTAGCCTCTTCTTCGGCCAATCGAAAGAAAAATAGCTAATGAGCACCGCTTCACCCTATGTAATCCCAGTGCACGACATCATGCACAAGGCTGGCGCTATGCGCGAGTTCAAGCTTGATATCGAGGTTCCGAGCGCGCTTGGCGATGCGATTGTCACAGTTTCTGAGGGCACCGAGCTTGATCTTGACCTGCGTTTAGAGTCTGTTCACGAGGGCATTTTGGCTACCGGAGAGGTGTTCGTCGACGCCGAGGGCGAGTGCAGCAGATGCCTCGATCCGCTAATCGTGCCAATTGAGGTGGATTTTCAGGAACTTTTCGCCTATTCTTTAACCAACGAGGATGATTTTGTCGTTGACGATGAACAGATCGATCTAGAACAAGTCATTCGTGACGCGGTAGTTCTGAGCCTCCCGTTCCAACCTGTATGTCGCAAAAACTGTCTAGGTCTATGCCCTGACTGCGGTGTGAAGTTGGCTGAGAACCCGCACCACGTGCACGAAACCGCGGCAGACCCGCGTTGGAGTGCGCTAGAAGAGCTTAGAAAAAAGGAAGAGTAAGACCATGCCAGTACCAAAGAGACGCCTCTCTCGTGCACGTACCCACGCACGTCGTTCACAGTGGAAGGCCGCCGAGGTTACCTTGGTCAAGACCGTAGAGAACGGCAAGACCGTCTACAGCCTGCCTCACCGCGCAAAGCTTGTAGAAGACTCAGCCGGCAACGCCTTGTTCCTTGAGTACAAGGGCCGCAAGGTCGCCGACGCTTAAGACTTTTTGAAGTCAGCGATGAACCTCGACGTTCTAAGCAACCGCCTAGGCGTCGAGATCGAGCCTCAACTGCTCGAGCTCGCATTGACTCATCGCTCATACGCTTATGAGCACGGCAATAAACCCAACAACGAACGTCTCGAATTTCTCGGAGACTCGGTGTTGGGTTTTGTCGTTACTGCACACATTCACGACCTGCTTTCTGATTTGCCCGAGGGTGAACTGACCAAGGTCAAGAACGCCGTGGTTTCGGCCAGGGCGTTGGCTGGCGTTGCCACCGAGCTTGGCCTCGGCGAATTCTTGCTGCTTGGCAAAGGCGAAGAACAAACCGGTGGCCGCGAAAAGGCAAACCTGTTGGCCGATGCCTTCGAAGCACTTCTAGGTGCTGCCTATGTTTCCAAGGGGCTCGACGCAGCCAAATCAATGGTCGAGCGGTTTGTCTTTCCGCTGTTGCAAGACACAGACAAACTTCGTGCCAACGCCGACCCAAAGACAACTCTGCAAGAGCTGGCCCAGTCGCTCGGCGGGGTGGTCAAGTTTGAAACTACTCACGAGGGGCCAGATCACGATCGCGATTTCTTCGCATCGGCCATATTCGATGACAAGGTAATCGGCAAGGGTTCTGGCAAGAGCAAAAAGAGCGCCGAAACCGAGGCAGCAATCGATGCCATTAACGGCGGCAAACTCAAAGCTCCCAAGGGCAAATAGTGCCCGAGTTACCTGAAGTCGAGACCGTCAGGGCGGGTCTCGCGCCTGCAATCACCAACGGAATTATTACGGGGGTTGATGTTCTCGACGCTCGGTCGCTCAAGCGGCATCCGGGTGGTGTTGAAGACTTTCGCCAAACACTGATCGACAGCAAAATTCTTGGCGTAGTTCGACGCGGCAAGTTTTTGTGGTTGCCGTTAGAGGTGCCTGCAGATCGCGCGGGCGAGAAGAAACTGGCAATGGTCGGACACCTTGGCATGAGCGGGCAGATGCTGCTGCGCACCCCCGGTTTTGAAGACGACAAGTTGACCCGAGTTGTAATTCATGTGCAGTCTGAAAGCGGTGAAAAGGTCGAGTTTAGATTTATCGATCAACGCATTTTTGGTTCACTAGCAATTGACCAACTAGAGCCAACCCGCGATGGCAAGCCCGGTGGTTTTAGCGCCGGCGTTGGCGTGGGTCAGTGGTGGCAAAACCTCATCCCGGTTTCGGCGGCACACATCACCCGAGACCCACTCGACCCAGATTTTGACTTGAAGGCCGTGCTTGCCAAGTTAGCGAAAAAGAACTCTGGAATTAAGCGCGTCTTGCTCGATCAGCAGACTCTAAGTGGCATCGGAAACATCTATGCCGATGAGTCGCTGTGGCGCAGCAAGCTTCACTATGACCAGCCGGCGGCCTCGATTTCGACTGCAAAGGCCAAAGAACTTCTCGAGCATGTGCGTCAGATTCTGGCCGATGCCGTGCTCGAGGGTGGCACCAGTTTTGATGAGCAGTACAAGAACGTAAACGGCGAAAGCGGCTACTTTGCGGTGTCGTTGAACGCCTATGGCATGACCGGTTTGCCATGCAAGCGATGCGGTCACCCAATCAAGCGCGAAAACTGGATGAATCGCGGCTCGCACTTTTGCCCAAAGTGCCAAAAACTAAAGGCGTAGCAGCCCTAGGTTTGGCAAAAACACCCGCCGGAATGGGGTAATTTTGATTGACGCGACGCGTGTCGCAATTTCGAACGATCTGAAGATGGGTGGGTGGCCAGCTTGTATCTAAAGAGCCTTACACTCAAGGGCTTCAAGTCGTTCGCGCAGCCCACAACCTTTGCCTTTGAGCCGGGTGTGACCGCAGTTGTTGGCCCAAACGGCTCGGGAAAATCAAACGTTGTCGATGCACTTGCCTGGGTAATGGGTGAGCAGGGCGCAAAGAGCCTTCGCGGCGGCAAGATGGAAGACGTCATCTTTGCCGGCACCAGCACCAAGGGCCCACTCGGTCGCGCCGAAGTTATTTTGACCATCGACAACTCAGATGGCGCCCTGCCAATTGACTACACCGAAGTCACTATTTCGCGAACCTTGTTTCGCAACGGCGGCAGCGAATATGCCATCAACGGCGATGCCTGCCGACTGCTGGATGTTCAAGAGCTTCTAAGCGACTCGGGCCTCGGCCGCGAGATGCACGTAATTGTTGGCCAGGGCCAGCTTGACTCGGTTCTGCGTGCCACACCTGAAGAGCGTCGCGGTTTTATTGAAGAAGCCGCCGGTATTTTGAAGCACCGCCGTCGCAAAGAAAAGACTCAGCGCAAGCTCGAGGCCATGCAGGCAAACCTGACTCGCTTGAACGACCTTGCGGGCGAGGTTCGCAGGCAACTCAAGCCACTTGGTCAGCAGGCCGAGGTTGCTCGCGAGGCTCAGGGAATCGCGGCCGTTGTTCGCGATGCCAAGGCTCGTTTGCTTGCGGCCGACATCAGTGAACTGCACCGCACACTCGAAGACACCGCCAAGAGCGAGGCCGACCGTCGTGGTGAGCGCAACATTTTGCAAGAGCTGCTCGCCGAAAACACGGTTCGACTCGGTCAGCTTGAAGCCGCTCAGGTTTCGACCGAGCTAGACCAAGCTCGTAACCTTTCATACCAGTTTGATTCGCTTGCCGAGCGTCTTCGTTCGCAACTCTCGATTGCCAATCAGCGTGTGGCGTTGCTCGGTTCGCAGGCCGAGGTTGCCGGTGCGCAGGTTGACCCGGCTGCTTTAGAAGCCGATGCTCTTGCCGCCGAAGCAAACGCTATTGAACTTGCCGCAACCGTCGAAAAGTTGAAGGTCGCTCTTGAAGATGCCGAAAAGGCTCGCAGCAAGGCCCGCGATATTCTCGAAGAGTTTGACAACGATGTTGCCGCTCAAAATGCTTTGATTTCGAAGTTTGATCTCGAAAAGTCGCGCCTTGCCAACGAGGCCAATGTTGCTGAGTCAAAACTCGCCAGCCTGCGCAACGAGGTAGTTCGACACGAGACGGCGCTAGCCGAGGCAACCGAGCGTCACGAGGCACGCAAGGCCGAGTATGCAGCGCTCGAAGAGCAACTTCAGGGCCAACAGTCGCCAAGCGACAACGGCCTCGAGGCCGCCTATGAGGCAGCGCAGAAGGCAGTTGCCGATGCCGGCGCGCAGATCGAAGTGCTTCGCGACAAGATTCACCAGGCAGAACGCGAGCGCGACTCGCTATCGGCTAAGCGCTCGGCGCTAAACCTGACTCTCGAACAAAAAGATGGCGCCACCGAATTGGCTTCGGCAGGCCTGCGAGGCATCCGTGGTTTGGTAGCCAGCCACATGAAGATTTCGAAGGGCTTCGAGGCAGCAATTGCTGCGGCTCTCGGTTCGTTGGCCGACGCGCTGGTCGCCGATTCTCGCGAAGAGGGTCTTGCGGCGATTGAGCACCTAAAGAGCAGTCAGGGTGGCCGGGTTGAGCTGATCGTTGCCGACGTTGATGCCAAGGGCAAGGCCGAAGGTTTGACCAAGGTTGCCGGTGCTCGCGCGGCAGCAGAAGTTGTCGAGGCGCCTAGCGGCATCTTGGCTCTGCTTTCAAACGTGGTTGTGGTCGACGACCTCGACGCCGCGCGCTCGCTTTACAAGGCCGACAAGAATTCGCTCAAGCTGACTTTGATTACCTTGGATGGCGACGTGCTCACTGAGTCGATCATTCGCGGTGGTTCTTCGAACAAGCCATCAAAACTTGAACTTGTTGCCGAGCGTGATTCGGCCGAAGCGCGTTTGGCCGAGGTTACCAACCTGGTGGAGTCGGCTCGCGGAGAAATGGCTCAGGCTCGCGCAACCGAAGAGGCGGCGAAGGCTTCGGCGAAAACGGCACTTGCTGCGCTGAAAGAGCACGACACTACGATCGCTTCGAATGCCGAAAAGCTAGGTCGCCTGCGCGTGGCCGTTGAAGCAACTGCTGGCGAGGTAGACCGCTTGACTCGTGTTGCCGCAACTGCAGCCGAGGGCATTGCCGCTGCCGAAGCAGCTCTGCAGTCAGCGATTTCAGCACACGATACTTTTGCCGCTCAGGAGCGCCCAGCGCTAGACCTTCAGAACCGCCAGACCCTTGCCGAAAACCTCGAGCAAGAGAGGCAGAGCGAGCTCGAACTGCGCGTTGATCTTGGCGCAGCGGTTGAGCGAGTCCGCGTTGAATCAGAGCGTGGGCTTGCCCTTCGTGCACAGGTTGCCGAAGCTCAGGTTGCCATCGAAAAGGCCAAGGCCGCTGCTGCGGCTCAGCAGCGTCAACTCGACAGTGCCAAGGCGGTGCTTGAGGCGCTGCCTCTCGTTATGAACGCGGTTGCCGAGAGTGCCGCGAAGGCTAAGTTGCGTCTGCACGAACTTGAGAACGCCCGAGCCAACCAAAATGCCGAACTGGTCAAACTGCGTGGCGAAACCGCCGAAATTCAGATGAAGCTAGCTACCTTGACTCAGAGCGTTCACGACATGGAGTTGGCAAACCACGAGAAGCGCCTCAACCTGGCCAACTTGGTTTCACGAGTCAACGATGAGCTTGGCATGGAGCAGTCGACGCTGCTTGAGGAATACAGCCCAGAATTGCCGATCATCGGTGAAGACGAAGACGGCAACCGCACCGAAACCACATTCAACCGCGAAGAGCAGCAAAAGCGTTTGCGCGAGGGAGAGCGACTCTTCGAGCGCCTTGGTCGCGTGAACCCGCTGGCGCTTGAAGAATTTGCAGCTCTCGAGCAGCGCCACAAGTTCTTGACCGAACAACTTGCCGACCTAACTCAGACTCGCAAAGACCTGATGCAGATCATCGAAGACCTCGACACCAAGATGCAGGTCATCTTTGCCGAAGCCTTCGAAGACACTCGCAAGGCCTTCGAAACTGTCTTCCCAACCCTGTTCCCGGGTGGCACCGGTTCTATCTTCTTGACCAACCCCGAAGACATGTTGACCACCGGCCTTGAGGTAACTGTCAAGCCGGCCGGTAAGCGCATCGAACGCCTTTCGCTTCTTTCGGGTGGTGAGCGTTCGCTTGCTGCTGTTGCCTTGATGGTTGCAATCTTTAAGGCTCGCCCTTCACCGTTCTATGTCATGGATGAGGTTGAGGCTGCCCTGGACGACGCAAACCTGGGTCGCCTGCTTCAGATTTTTGAAGACCTGCGCTCGAACTCGCAGCTGATCATCATTACCCACCAAAAGCGCACCATGGAGATCGCTGACGCGCTCTATGGTGTTTCGATGCGCCAGGATGGCGTTTCGGCCGTAGTTGGCCAGCGCCTAATCGAAAAGGGCAACTAACGTGGCCGGCTTTCTCTTCTGGAAAAAGAAGCGCAAAGACGAACCCGAGGCTGTTGCCGAGACGCCTGCCGAAGAAGTTAAGGTTGCTGAACCCGTTGAGGTCATCGAGCCGGTCGTTGTCGAACCAGTTGTAGAACCAGTTGTTGAAACAGAGCCCGAGATTGAGATCGCGCCTGAGCCGGAGCCGGAACCTGAACCCGAGCCGGAACTCGTCGCGGTCGAACTTCCTAAGCGCAGCGCGCGCAAGGGGATTCGCAGCCTGTTCAGCCGAATCAAGTTCGACCCAGAAAACCTTGACGAACTCGAAGACATTTTGATTCAGGCAGACTTCGGGGTCGATGCCTCAATGTCAATCGTTGACGAGGTCAAGACCCGGGCAAAGAAGTCTGGCGCCGAAACCGAGGCAGAACTAAAGGCAATTTTGGCCGCAGTTATTGCCGAAAGCCTCGAGCGTGAAGACAAGGCTCTCAACCTGAGCGACGGCAAGCTGCCATACGTGTTCTTGGTGGTTGGCGTGAACGGCGTTGGCAAGACGACCACAATCGGCAAGTTGGCAAACTGGCTTACTGAGGGGGAGTGGAGCGTCGTGATTGGCGCTGCCGACACATTCAGAGCCGCGGCCGTCCAGCAGGTTTCGACCTGGGCAGAGCGTGCCGGTGCAACCTTGATTGGCCCGAAAACCGAGGGGCAAGATCCTGCATCCGTGGCCTTCGAATCGGTCGAGGCTGCTATCAAGCAAGACGCCGACATTGTGATTGTTGACACCGCAGGTCGCCTGCAGAATAAGACCGACCTGATGGTCGAGCTCGACAAAATTCGTCGCGTAATCGAAAAGCAAGCGGCAATCAGTGAAGTTCTTTTGGTCTTGGATGCCACCACCGGCCAGAACGGACTCGCCCAGGCGAAGGCATTCGCCGAGGTTGCCAAGGTAACCGGTGTGGTGCTCACCAAACTTGATGGCACGGCAAAGGGTGGAATCGTCTTCTCGATTCAGCGTGAACTTGGCATACCTGTTAAGTTGGTCGGTGTCGGAGAAGGCATAAATGACTTCGCGTTCTTTGACGCGCAAGAGTTCGCAAACGGACTCGTTAGCTAGGAGTGCAGTAAATGTTTGGCAATCTTTCGGATCGTCTTGTCGAGACGTTCAAGAATCTTCGCAGCAAGGGCAAGCTAAGCCCGGCCGACATCGATGCAACCCTGCGCGAAATTCGCCGTGCTCTTCTCGAGGCCGACGTTGCACTCGATGTTGTCAAAGCTTTTGTAAACGCCGTTCGTGACCGCGCTCTTGGCGATGAGGTCTCGAAGGCTCTAAACCCTGCCCAGCAGGTTGTGCAGATCGTCAATGAAGAGCTTGTTGCGATTCTTGGTGGCGAACAGCGCAAGCTGGCATTTGCCAAGAACCCGCCGACCGTGATCATGCTTGCCGGTTTGCAGGGTTCGGGTAAGACCACCCTTGCCGGAAAACTCGCCAAGTGGCTAAAAGACCAAGGTCAAACTCCGCTTCTTGTTGCGGCCGATCTTCAGCGCCCAAACGCGGTAAACCAGCTTCAGGTAGTCGGTGAGCGCGTTGGCGTTCCAGTCTTCGCCCCAGAACCAGGCAACGGCGTTGGAAACCCGGTCAAGGTTTCAAAGGACTCAATCAAGCACGCTACCCAAAAGATGTTCAGCGTTGTCATCGTTGACACCGCCGGTCGCCT
>JACCDQ010239052.1_pt1 | contig 26495 bp, 18 predicted proteins | sample 7446031 | NCBI WGS metagenome assembly JACCDQ01 (sample SAMN15323442, study PRJNA562643) | freshwater metagenome | isolation source: river surface water | place: USA:Blue River Watershed | collected 2017-08-17 | reverse complement strand
GGGGTACTGGTAGCCAACCGACAGACGAAGGCTTCTAATGCCCCCTATCCCTCTCAATCCCCAGAGGATGCTTTACCTAGTCTGGATAGTGAAGCCAATATTGAACTCGCCCGTCGTCGCCTGGAAGAAAAAATTGCCCAACTCAATGGGGCGATCGATGATGTCAGACATCAACTGGGCAACGTCAATAGTCTAGCGGTGGAAGTCACCGAAGAAATCTCCTCCTAGAACCCTTCTAATCGGACGGGCTGTGCTACTATCTTAGGCAACCTGACCAACCCTCGAAACAAAAAGAGGCAAAGTGGGTCAGATCCCCCGGTGGTGTTGTGGAGTTTTACGTTATATGAGTCATTCCCTTAAGGGTCAACGAAGCTATCTGGAGCCGATCCGCATTGGTGTCATTGGTGTCGGTAACATGGGTCAGCATCATACCCGTGTCCTGAGCTTGATGAAGGATGTGGAGTTTGTCGGCATTTCCGATACCAACGTAGAACGCGGCCTCGACACGGCCAGTAAATATCGAGTGCGTTTTTTTGAACATTACGCCGATATGCTTCCCCATGTAGATGCGGTTTGTGTGGCGGTTCCGACCCGTTTACATCATAGTGTGGGCATGGCCTGTTTACGAGCTGGGGTTCATACCCTCATTGAAAAACCGATCGCCGCGAGTATTACTGAAGCTGAGTCCTTAGTGAATGCGGCCGCGGAATCCCAGTGTATTTTGCAAGTCGGCCATATTGAACGATTTAATCCAGCTTTTCAGGAACTTAGTAAAGTTTTACAAACAGAAGAATTATTAGCCCTAGAAGCCCATCGCATGAGTCCCTATTCCCAACGGGCGAACGATGTATCAGTGGTTTTAGATTTGATGATCCATGATATTGACCTGCTTTTGGATCTGGTGGGGGAACCGGTGGTGAAGTTGACGGCAAGCGGTAGTCGAGCGTCTGGTTCCGGGTATTTAGATTATGTTACGGCGACCCTAGGTTTTACCTCCGGCATTGTGGCCACCCTAACCGCCAGCAAAGTAACCCACTGCAAAATCCGACGCATTGCCGCCCATTGCAAAAATTCCTTAACCGAAGCGGATTTTCTCAATAACGAAATTTTGATCCATCGGCAAACTACCGCTAACTGTTCGACGGATTATGGTCAGGTTCTCTATCGCCAAGATGGGCTGATCGAAAAGGTTTATACCAGTAACATTGAACCTCTTCATGCAGAATTAGAGCATTTTGTCTATTGTGCGCGGGGTGGCGATCAGCCGTCCGTTGGGGGTGAACAGGCTCTCAAGGCTCTACGGTTAGCCAGTTTAATTGAGCAAATGGCCCTTGATGGTCAAATGTGGCACTCTTCGGAAGTTTCCCTGGAATGTTTAGGGCAGTCTGTCCCCACGACGAATCCGGTTTTAGTGTTAGGTTAACTTCTCTTAGTAGTCGAACCGTGATGATATAATAGCTTTTTTTTGATTTCTGAGCTTTACAATTATTATGAATTTATCCATGAGAGGCTTTTTAAATAATACCGTTGTCCGTTGGTGGATTGTCGGTTTAGCCTTTATGGTAATTAATATTGTTTTATTAGATTGGTTGAAAGAGTCCTTACACCTATCGCTTTCCTGGGCAACGGTTTTATCTTCAGAAATTTGTACAATTACCCGTTACCTCGCCAACGATTATTGGGTGTTTGGCAATCCTCGCCCCACCTGGAAACGCTGTTGGGAATATCATGTGGCCAATGCCAGTAGTTTCTTCCTGTGGTGTTTTATTGTCATTGTTTTGGGCGGTAAGATGGGACTGGATCACCGGTTAGCGGCTTTGTTGGCAACGGCAGTTTCGGTAAGTTGGAGTATGGTCACTAATTTCCTGTGGGTTTGGAAAAAGCCCACCCGGCGATCGCCCCAATCTTCTGAGTTAGATTAACGATACTTGACCTCCTCCCCGCCCTAAAGGGCTAGGATTCCTATCTACCCAAACAAACTAAGTTGAATAGGCAATAGACGGGTTGACACTTCATCGGAAGCCACTAGCAAGCTAAATTTACGCAGTCGGTAATGTTCTAGACCAGTGGATCGTATTTCTGGAGGGCAGTCAGTCTATTCATGGTGAGGTATCTTATCCACAGATTCAGAACACTACCAATTCCCATAATGAGAATCGCTGGCACTCCCAAATAAAAACTTGCCAGATACCGAAAACTAGGTTATAGTCATAAAGGCGACGCGGGATAGAGCAGCCTGGTAGCTCGTCGGGCTCATAACCCGAAGGTCGGTGGTTCAAATCCGCCTCCCGCCATTTGTCGATAAGTTGAACCTCATCTTCTATTAGATGGGGTTTTGCTTTTTGTTACTCTTTTTAATTTTTTGATGAGTGACGGTACAATAAAACAGTCTCGCTTTAGGCGATCGCCTTAGGCTTCTACCCGATTTTTAGGTGTGAAAATGACGACTACTGCTAATTTTCTTGCTTCCCTTAATCCTTCTCAACGGCAGGCGGTGGAACATTTTTGTGGCCCTTTATTGGTGGTGGCGGGGGCAGGATCGGGAAAAACCAGGGCATTAACCTATCGCATTGCTCATTTAATTCGACATCATCAGGTTGATCCGGAACATATTTTAGCGGTGACATTTACCAATAAAGCCGCCAGGGAAATGAAGGAGCGTTTGGAAAAATTATTTGTGCAGGAATGGGCACAACAGCAACACGGCACAAAATTTGAGTTATTAGATGAATATCAACAGAAACAGTTAACGACCAAGGTTTATCGTAGTGTTACGAAAAAATTATGGATTGGCACTTTTCATAGCCTTTGTTCACGTATTTTACGGTTTGATATTAATAAATATCGAGATGAGTGGGGCCATACCTGGACACGCAATTTTTCGATTTTTGATGAATCCGACGTGCAAACCCTGATCAAAAATATTGTAGTTAAGCAGATGGATTTAGATGAAAAGAAATTTGATCCCCGTTCGATTCGTTATCAAATTAGTAATGCTAAAAATTTAGGGCTATCCCCGGAACAGTACCTCCGGGAAAATCCGACCTATAAAGCACGAGTAATTGCCGAGGTTTATCAGACCTACCAAGCCCAGTTAGCGGCCAATAATAGTTTAGATTTTGATGATTTGATTTTAATTCCGACCCGCTTATTTCAGCAAAATGAAAGTATTCTGGGCTATTGGCATAACCAATTTCGCCATATTTTAGTGGATGAATATCAGGATACCAATCGGATTCAGTATGATTTTATTCAACTGCTTGCGACCAATGGGGAAACCCGCAAACAAGATTGGGATTGGCGCGATCGCTCGATTTTTGTGGTCGGTGATGCGGATCAATCTATCTATAGTTTTCGCATGGCGGATTTTACCATTTTGTTAAATTTTCAGTCGGATTTTGGCGATGGCCTACCGGATGAGCAAACCCGAACCATGGTCAAATTAGAAGAGAATTATCGGTCGCGGGAAAATATTTTACAAGCGGCAAATCAGTTAATTGAACAAAATAGTCAGCGCATTGATAAGATTTTGAAGGCTACGAGGGGCGTTGGGGAAGCCATTTATTGTTATAAAGCGGATGATGAACGGGATGAATCTTCTTTTGTAATTAATACGATTCGAGATTTAATGAATCGAAATCCGGAGTTAAATTGGGGAGGTTTTGCAATTTTATATCGGACAAATGCCCAATCTCGGAGTTTTGAAGAACGATTAATTAATCTGAGTATTCCCTATAATATCGTGGGAGGCTTTAAGTTCTATGAGCGTCAGGAAATTAAAGATGCGATCGCCTACTTGCGCGTGATTGCCAATCCTGCCGATACGGTGAGTTTACTGAGAATTATTAATACTCCCAAACGAGGGATTGGTAAATCTACTCTTGAAGGGTTTATCAATGCGTCTAAGGAGCTAGAGATTCCCCTCTGGGAAATTTTAAGGGATGAAACCTCTGTCAATACGATGGCGGGCCGAGCGGCGAAGAAAACCAATCAATTTGTGCAAATGATTCAATCTTTTCAGACACAAATGGAGCAATTCACGGCGGCGGAGATGTTAGATGGGGTGATGAAAGCATCGGGTTATCTTCAGGAGTTACAAAATAAAGGGACGGAAGAAGCAGATAACCGGGTTGCCAATATTTCTGAACTTTATAATGCGGTTTTACAGTTCCAAAATGAAAATGAAGACACCAGTTTAACAGGCTTTTTAAGTAATGCGTCCCTCGCTTCAGATCTAGATGATTTACAGGAAGGTTCTGAGAAAATTTCGTTATTAACTATTCATGCGGCCAAAGGGTTAGAATTTCCGGTGGTTTTTCTGGTGGGAATGGAGCAGGGAACATTCCCTCATAATCGCAGTTTGAATGATCCGTTAGCCTTGGAAGAAGAACGACGTTTGTGTTATGTGGGGGTGACTCGTGCCCAGGAGCAACTCCTTTTAACCTATGCCCAGGAGCGTTATCTTTGGGGTTCGATTGAAAGTAAAATTCCGTCTCAGTTTTTACAGGAATTACCCCAGGAACTACTAGAAAGCAATGTAAAAACCCATCGTCGTTCGGTTGCTCACCATACCCAATCTTCGGCAACTAAGGGTGTTATTTCTCAGCCTAAAAGGGGAGAATTACTTTGGTCAGTGGGCGATCGCCTGGTGCATAGTCATTTTGGAGAAGGGAAAGTCACCCATATCCTGGGAGAAGGTCGTAAAGCCAATATGGCGGTAGAATTTCCGGGGATTGGCAAAAAAATTATTGATCCGAATTTTGCTCCAATTCGTCCTTTAGAATAACTTGTGCCCAAAAGTAGCGATTTTAACCACTGATATGAATCCGGTTAAACGGCCATAATTACAATTATTTAACCATAAAATTTTAGAATACTTTGAATCACAGTTAATCAATCGGATTTGATATGACACCATTAATCCAAGAGAGCCTAAACGTTAGTTTAATAGAGTTATTGGGTAATAAAGTGTAATCCTAAATCCGGTTGATTTCGCACATTTCCCCGAAACCCTGGGACTGCGTTAAGATGAGCATACTGATCGCCTTGAGCCGATTTGTTAAGTTTAAATGGTTGATTAGCTCCTATGAAAAGACGCTACCTGTTAGAAGCGGGTACTGCTACCTTAGCCGTCTGGGGAGTAGCCCGTTATCTGTCCTCTGTACCGACTCCTATGACCAGTAATTCTGAAACCTTTGAAGTAACCAAAACCGAGGCCGAATGGAAGGCCATCCTGACCCCGGAACAGTATAAAGTTCTGCGGCAACATGGCACTGAGCGATCGCATACTAGCCCCTTAGATAAACAATATGGCGCAGGGAAATACCATTGTGCCGGCTGTGATCTCCCGCTTTTTTCCTCGGAGACCAAGTTTAACAGTGGGACGGGTTGGCCCAGCTTTTATGACCCGTTACCCCAGGCGATCGCCACTTCTACGGATCGTTCTTTCTTTATGACGCGGGTAGAAGTCCATTGTCGGCGGTGTGGTGGTCATTTAGGTCATGTGTTTGATGATGGCCCGGCCCCAACCGGTAAACGGTATTGCATGAATGGGGTATCCCTCAAATTTATCCCAGCTTAACGGGGGATGACCGGTTAACCAACCTGAGCCGTGATGAATCGCTCAATACCTGCGAGATCGGCAATGCCCTGAATCAGATGATAATGACCCTGCTGAATCAGTAGGGTTTTAATTTGCTCCCCTTGACCCTGCATCATCTCGATCGCCCAGAGTCCCTGGGGTTGTAAATAATCGGGAGATGTTTGCACTAGCTCACGAATTGCCCTTAATCCATCCTTGCCCCCATCCAGAGCCAATCGGGGTTCATGGCTATAGACTTCGGGTTGGAGATGAGGTAATTCTGCCGAGGGAATATAGGGCGGATTGGCCAGTATTCCCTGAACTTGGCCCTTTAATGATTCGAGGGGTTCCCACCAAGAGCCTTGATAAAAATGAATCTGAGCGTCATAACCGTAGATCTGGGCATTCTGACGGGCTATCTGCAATGCCGCTTCACTCTGATCCACGGCATGGATGGTTGCCTGCGGTAGGATTGAGGCTAACCCCAGGGCGATCGCCCCGCTCCCGGTGCCTAAATCTACCCAATGCCCCCCCTGAAGGTGCGGTTGTTGCTGAATCTGAGTGGCGACCCAATCAATCAATAATTCCGTTTCGGGACGAGGAATCAAAACCGCCGGCGAGACCCGCAAAACAAATTGCCGCCAGGGAGCCGTTTCTACCAAATACTGGAGAGGACAGCGTTCCCTCAGACGGCGTTGCCAACGTTGCTGAAGTCCACTCAAAGGATAACGGGATAAAATGGCTTCCCGGTCAGCCCAGGAACCTAGACGCAGGGTTAATTTATCCAGGGTAGTGGTGTATTGCAAAAACCAATCTACCTCGTTCGGATCTAAGCCCTCGGCGATCGCCGCCTGTTTTGCTTCGCTACGCCACTGGGCCAAGGCTTGACCCTCTATGGAAAACGGCATCTTATTTTTTCGGAGCAACCGGCTGGTTTTTGGCCTGGTTGATCATATTACGAATAAAGGCCTGGGACTCATCCGACGGCACAAAACGCACTTGTTTGAGCGCGGCATCATTACTCTGTTGGAGCGTGGACAGGACATTTTCTAAGGGAACCACATCAATTTTGACCGTAGAGGCTAAATCCGGCTTTTCCTTTTTGAAACGTTCTACCATCTCATTAATCTGCTTCTGCTCGAAAAAGAAGGGAATAACTTGCTCGTTATTTTGTTGAATCGTTAGATAACCTTGCTCTTTCCCCCCCCTGGCAATATAGAGAGGCACACCGCCCTGATATTGCTGGCCAGCAATCTTTTTCGCCGCTTCGACTTCCGTTGGTACTGGTACATAGGCGAAGACCAGGGCATCAGGTTTATTCGCGGTAGAGAGGGCAATTTTATAGACTTCCCCCAACGAGACCGGTTGTACAGAGACCTTGGCGGCAACATCTGGCTTTTGTTTTTTCAGTTGTTCAAAAAAGGCTTGGGCTTCCCGTTGACTTAAGAAAACTCCCGAAATCTTTTTATTTCCTTCCATGGCAACTAAGGGCGCGCCCTGAGCATCGGCGATCGTAAAGACAGGAACCCCTTGTAAAATCTTAACCACGTCATCCGTTGGTAAAGCCAAAACGGGCATTGTGCTGAGTAAACCTAGACTGAAGGCGGTGCTGACTCCTAGAGCCATCTGCCAACGATTCAAAGAATTCATGCTTGTAAAAACCTCGGACAATTAACGTGGTGAATGAATAAGAATAAAACGGAGAGATCTTTTACGGAATGGATGTTAAGCATTTCCCTGGAAAACGTTCCAACGGCTTGCCATTCTAAATAAAACGAGGAATATGAAAATCCTGCTTGCCAGGGACGCTCAAGCCTCTCTTAAGGTTTCCGTGTCCTTGTCTCTTCGGCTTTACCCTAGCATAGAAACTTTAAAATCTGAGGGAGCCGGATTGTATCCCACTCCGTTAACTGTCTCAATCAACGGTGTTTTTGCGGAAAGGAGTCCAGGGCGATCATCGAACTTCCGTAAAATACCGCTAGAATTTCGCTCCTGAACCTTCGAGAATGACGGTGACACGCCATCTCCAGAAGGGGTTATAGTAAAGTAATTAGGACAACTGTTGCGGCCCCAGACCGCCTAAGTTTGTGGTTCAATCCGACTGAATCCCACGCAGAAAAGCCTTAGTCTATCGCCAGGATAATTTAACCGCATTAGTTAATGAGGCGTTGGGGATTGTTTGCCAGCGATCGCGATTCAAGCCTTGTTGGAGGAGGTAGTCTTGGACGGCTTGGGATGGATCGAAGTCAGGAGACGGGAGAGAATTGGGAGATTGTAACTTGAGGGTTAGGGTGGGATATTGACGAAGCAAACTCAGGGTTTTATCTAATAACGCCCGTTGCGCTGGGGTGAGGGCGGTTTGGTCGGGAGCAAAGGTCAAGGTGCTGATCGCCAGAGCTAAAAATTGATATTGGATCTGAAGATCTGACATTTGCAGTTGTTGGCGAATTTGCTCAGTAATCAAGAGTTGGGCATCACTCTGGATCGGGCGATCGCTGAGGTAAATAATCTCTAGGGCCAAAGGCTGGTCGGGGGTCAGAATAGTACGGACGGTTAAGAGTTGAGCGGGTTGAGGGAGAAGGAGGGTTTGCAGAAAACTATTAATTTGTTGTTGCAGTTGCGTTTGCAGATCGGCAATTGTGACCGGTACAACCGATGGTACAGCTACCGGTTCCACAAATTTACCCGTCGGAATTTCAATCAAATTCAATTGAATACTGTCGGGTGATCGCTGTAGAGTTTGGGCTAATTTTTCGATAAATTTTTGTTGTTCTGATTGGTTATAAAATTGATTGGTGACAACCTGCAATTCGACCTGTAATTGATTTTTATTTTCGTTAACGCTCAACCGATTAATATAGGAACGATTTTTGCCATTATCTAAAGTGCCTAAACTCCCCTGCCAGGTCGTTGTAATTACAGCCCGTAATTGATTTTCCTGTTGTTTACGAATAATTTCCTGACGGAGACGCATTAGGGATTGATTCAAGGGCAAAGAAATTAAGGCGATCGCCAATAAAATTAAGATAAAGCGGGCGGGTAAACTGCCAATCTTCTGAAGATATTTACCACTGGGTAAATTATTTAGCAAGGCTTGAAATTTTTGGCTTTCCGGCTCAAAGGATTGCCATTGTTTAACCTTTAATTGCACGCTAGAGGTATCTAAATGCACGAGAAAAAATACTACCATGGCCGTAAAAATAATCGCCACTAAGTTGGTAAAAAACAGCAGGCCCCCCCCCAGGGCAATTTGTAAACCATTGGAGTTGGCCACACTCAATTGAATCCCCAAACCATACCCCACCACACACAATGGCGGCATGAGGGCCACGGCGATCGCCACCCCCGGCAAGGAAGTCGCAACCCCTTGGCTCACCTGACAGATGGCCACCGATCCCACCGCCCCCGAAAAGAGAGCCACTAATAAATCCAATAAATTGGGTTGGGTACGGGCCAAAATTTCACTGGTAATCTCCTTAAAGGGCAAACAAAACACCAGTAATAACGCCAAGGCGATCGCCAACGTACAACTGAGAATTAGATTGACCGAGGCCCTAGCCACCAATACCAAATCCCCGACCGCCAACCCCAAGCCACTGGCCAAAATACTACCCATCAACGGCGAAATTAACATGGCTCCAATAATCACCGCCGGGCTATTCAGCACCAAGCCCAAAGTCGCAATGCCCGCTGAAAAAAGCACCTGTAACCAATAGCTACTACTACTGAGGCTCACTGACTCAGAAATTTCCTGATAAATCTGCCACTTACGGTCTTCATTCAGACCCAGATTGCGGGCAAAGTTACGGCGGAAGTATAACAATCTGCTCCAGAGTTTCATTGGCATAGAGGGGGTTTCTGCGTTGGATCACACAGCCAGAATCTTTATTATCTAACAACGCGGCGATCGCCCGAACCTTTTTCCCAGAGCCAATTATCCCTAGAGGAAATTTTTCGGTATCCTTAAGAGAGCATTGAGTCTATAGCATAGGAAAGTCATGGTGAAAATTGTTAGTCGTCGTTCCTTGGGAAAACAGCCCGTCTATGATATTGGTGTGGCAAAAGACCATAATTTTGTGTTAGCGAATGGTCTCATTGCTTCTAATTGTTTTAATAAATCCCACTCCACCGCCTACGCCTACGTTACCTATCAAACCGCCTATCTCAAGGCCAATTATCCCGTTGAATACATGACGGCGTTATTAACCGCCAGTAGTGATAGTCAAGAAAAAATTGAAAAATATCGAGAGAATTGTCAAAAATTAGGCATTGAAGTCTTGCCGCCGGATATTAATCGTTCCCAAAAGTCTTTTACACCCCACCACAATCATATTTTATTTGGCTTTTCTGCTGTTAGAAATTTGGGGGAAGGAGCCATTGATAATATCTTGCAAGCCAGGGAAGAAGCCGGCGGCCAATTCACTTCCCTCGCGGATTTTTGCACTAGGGTAGATTTGCGAGTGGTTAACCGTCGGGCATTGGAAACCTTAATTTATAGTGGAGCCTTTGATCGTTTACAGCCGAATCGCAATCAATTATTACACGACCTAGATTTAGTGATTGCTTGGTCACAAAAACGCCACAAGGAAAAGGAAAGTGGCCAAACGAATATTTTTGATATGATTAGTCCGCCAACGGTGGAGCAGTCCCAAAAGAATGATTTTGAGCAGATTCCCAGTGCTCCCCCAGTGGCCGATTTTTCGTTACAGGAAAAGTTACGGCTCGAAAAAGAACATATCGGGTTTTATATTTCAGAACATCCCTTAAAGTCGGTACAAAAGGCGGCTAAGTTGTTATCTCCGATTAATCTGGCGGATTTAGAAGCCTATAAAATTCGTCAACGGGTCAGCGCAGTCGCTATTTTGATTGCTGTTAAGAAAATTACCACTAAAACCGGTAAGTCCATGGCATTTTTAACCCTAGAGGATGTATCCGGTCAAGCGGAAGCGGTAGTTTTTTCTGATGAGTATGAACGACTTTATGAGACCTTACAGGAGCAAACTCAAGTAATGATCTGGGGAAAAATTGATCAACGGGAGGAGCGACGGCAATTAATTGTGATGGATTTAGAACCGATTGAAGCGGTGAAGATGTTAATGCTGGAGTTAAATCCCCAGGAAGCCTTAGATCCAGCGACCCAGGTTCGTATTAAGGGTATATTACAGGAGCAATCTGGCGATCTGAAAGGGGCAAAAATCCCGGTGGTCGCCATGGTGGGGCAAGGGACTAAACGTCAATTTATTCGTCTCGGCGATCGCTATTGGGTACGAGATGGAGATGTGGCCGCGGATTCCCTAGCTCGGATCGGTTTTCAAGCTCATACGGAACGCCTATTATCGGCCAGCCAAGTGGATAACGCTTGAGAGGAAAAAGTCTGAGACAAAAAAAGGGTTAATGAATAGGCACTCAAGGAATTTTAACTTGCAGTAAATCCTCTAGGGGAAAATGGGTGTGATATTCACCTTGATCCGCCACAATCCCAATAATATGTAAAGCCGTTTGCGGAGGATGTTGCAGATCTGTCCAGGGAATAGCAATTTCCAAGGACGTTTGCCAAGCCATTTGACTTTGACAGGGAATCGGCAACCAGGAAAAGGGACTATGAACTTTTTCTAACCAGAGTTTGCGCTTGATTAAATCAATCCCTAAATGACTATGAAAATAATAATTTAAGGGAGATTGATCGGGTAAATTGGCGATCGCCGCCGGGCTATTGGGAATGGCGACTTCCGGATAATACCAAAAGAGATGTAATTCATTGGGGGCATTTAAAGAAGCCGAAAAGTGAGGGGAAAAATCAAACCGGAAATAGAGCGCGTGATGATTTACCCCATAGAAAAGCGTCGTTAAATCACTCACTTTTTGGGTACTGCCCTGGGAAACCATTGCAATGCACCCTGCCTTCTCCCAAGCCTCTGATTGGCCGAGACCATTCACCGGTGGATAAATAAAACCTTCGGGTTTAGGGGAATTAGGTTTGGGATAGGTATCTAAGGGTTGATATAAATAACTGGGAATAGGCTCATTTAAGGCACGATAGAGCGTCAACAAATGCTCCCGAAACAGTTGATCAAAGATAGCATCCTGGCGACTAGAATTGCCTTGGCCAAACCACCAAAACCAATCAGAACCTTCGGCAGAATAGAGGGCTTCCCAAGCTTCAGGGTTATTTTCTTCCGTTGCTTCGGGATGATTCGCTAAAACTTGACGGGCATCAATGAGATATTCCCAGGCTTTATTTTTAATGGGATCACCAATCCAAGTTTTTAACGTGCCATCAATCCAAGAACCGGTGTATAGTTTTTCGGCGGGCAAAACTTGATGGGGCGGAAATTGTGCTAAATATTCGGAGACGGTGACTAATTCTAAATTAGGGGTTTGACTTAAACGCTCGTATAATTCTGTCAGGAAGGGTAAGCCATCCTGGGGATAATTTTCCCAGCAGTTTTCACCGTCCAGGGCAATAGTTACTAACCAGGGTTGTTGCAGTCCTTGGCGGGGATCGCTCTGGCGTTGTTGGAGTAAAAAGGCGATCGCCTGAAAATGATGAATTAAATCTTTGGCGGCGGCGATCGGGGCTTGGCCAGAATAGGTAAAGCCAATTAAATCCGAAAGCCGATGATCCCGAAAAACGATCGCTAAATCTCCCGCATCTGTGACTAGGCGATAGGGACGATAAAGCAATTCCGGCTCCGTCATTAGACCCCGTTGATCCCGATAAAATTTGCGTTTTAAGGTATGGGATAAAATCATTTCATCGGTGCATAACCAGGAAAACTTTGCCTGGGCAATGTCTCCTAAAATGGCGGGACTCACCGCCTGTTCTGAGGGCCACAGTCCCTGGGGTTCACAACCAAAATATTGCCAATAAATATCCTTCGCTTTTTGTAAATGACGACTAATATCCTCTGACCAACAAAAACGCGGTTCCGGTAGTTTCAGGTTAGGTAAAGCGACCTGGGCTGATCGCGTATCGGCTAGTAATGGCAGAATGGGATGGGTATAGGGACTGGTAATAATTTCCAGTTGTCCCTGTTCCTGCATCCGACGGTGTTGCGGCAAAATACGCTGAATAATTTGTCGTTGTTTAGCAATAATCCGTTGGCGATCGCTGAGGGAAAAACCCTGCTGTTGATTATACCAATGACGCAATTCTTCATCCTCTTCCCGAAAGAGGGGATCAATCCAAGCCAAATTATGCCAGGCTAACAAATCGCTAAAATCCTGTAACTGCCAATGGGTTAAACACCAATCTACTCCCTTACTTTGACATTGTTCAAAGAGTTGCCGATAACGGGGATAAGGAGCAATTAAGGTGCGGTAATGGGCATCAAAAAACGTGGTTAAAATCGTGCGTTTTTGCTCAGAGGTTAATTGATTTTCTGGGGTTAAGGTGAGGGCAAGGTAGGGATCTATGGCCGTTCCCTGGGCATAATCCTCCAGTTGCAAAATTAATGACGGGACTAAGTTGACGGTTTGATGTAGATTCGGATAGCGTTCTAATAATAAAACTAAATCCAGATAATCTTTACAGCCATGCAGACGTACCCAGGGCAGACGATAGCCAGGAGCTTGATTATCCAACGTATCCCGTGAAAAATAAAGCGGTTGATGTTGATGCCAAATAAAGGCAATATACAGGGGGTGAGTCATAGATCAGTCAGGAGGATATTACCCAAAAAATAACAATAATTCTTTAAGATAGTGATTAAAAAAATTTAGCGGATTCTTTAAAAAGCTTCTAAGGGCAAATCGTCAACTTTCTTTAAAGCCGGTGAGGGTTGAAATTGAAAGGCTTTTTCATCTACGACGGGATCAAAGATTTGTTTTAGGATCGTTTCCTGAACATTAATTTTAATATCCTGTTCCGACCCCAGTAATTGTAATTTTTTGAGGGTTTGCTCTTGATTATCTACCCAAAGTACCAGGGTTAAATCTTCACCGTTGGTTTTATAGGCGTAACGGGTATAATCAATGCCTTCCTGGGTGATCGTATCTTGACTTAAAGTCAGACCGGCGGCCTGATAATCGCGGGTAAAAAATTGCAAAATTGCGGATCGCAACTCTGAGGGATCAATCGCTGAGTTGCCTTGTTCTTCTTGCAGGGAGCGCACAATTTCCAGTAAAAACGAAGAGGCTAAACCGATGAAGAAACTATCTTCTGAATCTTGAAACACGTCAAAACTCATTTCCCGATAGCGATCGCGGTTACGATGATAGATCCAGACGGTTTGCCCATCGGAAGTAATAAAATATTGTTGCGTCCCCAGTTTAATTTCCGACACAAAACGACGGGGTAAGACCGTTAACGTCGAGGTGTGATTATCAATATCTACCTGAAATTGATTACCCTGGGCATTAATCGTTACCCTCGATTCCACCTGAAAAGCTGTGGCTTGAAAAAACTGCGTCAGGGCTTTTTCTAATAATGTTAGGTTTACTTCTGCCGGTTGTTGCACTGTGGCGATCGCCGGGAGAGGAAGGGGCAGTACCGGGGCAATTGCCAGGGTTCCTGTCAGTAACCATAGACAATGGACACCGAGCAAACTGCGCTTTAACTGATCTGCCATGGTTTTTTCCCGAAGCGTTAACCCGCCGGGTACCAAACAATTCACCCAACCGGTTAGAAGCATAATGAATTCTTTCCTATCCTACCTAACCGGGAAGGTTTTTCTCGCCGGAAATTTGAATCTTTGCTCACAATTCCCAGGGATGATGTCGGCGTTGTCTTAGGGGAAATCTCCTTTAATGAATGGCCTGAACACCAGTCCAACTCCGATTGACGGGATAACCATAGGTAATGGCGGTTTGGGTCGGGGCCAGGGACTGATGGCCGTTTAACCCCACACTGACAAATTGTTCGGTGTCTTCTCCCAAATCCTGGGTTTTAAACAAAAGATGATCCGGTTCGTTTTGATCCCACCCCAAGAGCAAGGCACTGATTTCTTCGTTGGGCTGGGGACTCGCGCTCAGGGTTTGCATCCGACGATTTTGCCGATGCCAGACCACCCCATAATCTGAGATGTCCGAACTATTGAAGGCTCCTTCCAGTTGTCGCGCCAGGAGGCGATCGCCGTCCTTTGACCAGGAAACGGGAATTAACAGGGAAATCACCCCAGCCATCTCTTCGCTGGCTTCACCAACTTTATCCAAGTAGGCGGCAATAGGAGACTCAGCCCGGATCACCTGTAACTGACCCGTACTTAAATTTTCCACAAAGAGGACACTCAGAGCTTTAGAACGATGCAGTTCCGATTCGGCCCGCATTTCAATCCGACTATAGGCGGCAAACTGACCATCGGGAGATACCAACGCCGGAGAACGGTAGTAGCGTAACCCAATATGACCTTGCTGGGCGTAATCCTGTTGGGTTTTCAGGAGCCAGGCCCAGGGCACGGGGTAGGGGCTATTGAGGGGATCTTCCTGGCTTTCCATAGACGGTTCCAAGGCGGGGACGGGCGAGGATTCCTTCAGCGTGGAAAAACTCACCATCGTATTATTCATCGCCGGCGGAAAAGTGGCCATACCAAGGGAAGAGGCCATACCAAGGGAAGGGGTTAAAACGGGGGCCATTGTGATGAGAAGGGAGAGGGAACAGAGAAGGCGATCGCCACCAAAAAGCACCATGGGAATTAGGCTCAACACAGTAAAAGATCGACCCGGAGAACTGTGGGCTTTGGCTAAAGCATGGCTCTGTCAGTCAATTTGCTAGTCAAAGGGGCAGTTGCGGCGTGGTTATATTCGTAGTCTGTTAGGGTTGCTAGAGGTTCCGGGGTTGTTACAAGTCTTTACTGTTTCACATTTCGCCGGCATGGTAGGAACTGCGTACCAAAGGGCCAGACCGCACCTGTTGAAAGCCCATTGTCTGGGCCATTTCTCCCAGGTCTTCAAATTCCGTTGGTGTCCAATATTTCTGCACCGGTAAATGTTCGAGGGATGGCCGCATATATTGACCCAACGTTAGGCGATCGCAATCTACGGCCCGTAAATCCTGAAGGGTTTGGTGAATTTCCTCTAGGGTTTCCCCATGGCCCAACATTAACCCCGATTTAGTCGCAATAGTGGGATCGGCCTGTTTCACCCATTGCAAAACGGCTAAGGAACGCTCATATTTGGCTCCCCGTCTCACTTTCCCCTGAAGCCGGGCCACCGTTTCCAGATTGTGGTTATAGCAAACCGGTTTTGCCCGAACGACCGTTAAAACCCGTTGTTGTTGACTGGTTTCCCGGCCCGCTCCACTCCAAAAGTCGGGGGTTAGGACTTCGATTTGGGTATCCGCCTGCTGTTCTCGAATGGCTTCCATCACCTGCACAAACCAACCGGCTCCCCCATCGGGTAAATCGTCCCTTGCCACTGAGGTTAAAACCACATAGCGCAATCCCAAGAGTTTGACAGATTCAGCGACTTTGCGCGGTTCTTCGGGATCGAGGGCGATCGGAGCGTGACCCTTATCCACCTGACAAAAGGCACAGGCACGGGTACAGGTTGGCCCCATCAATAAAAAGGTCGCCGTTTTTTGGCTGTAACATTCTCCCCGATTGGGACAGCGACCCTCCTCACAAATGGTATGGATTTGGCGTCGTTTAATGATTTTCTGCACCGTTGAAAGTTCACTCACTTTGCCTACAGGTCTTTTTAACCAAGGGGGAAGAGCGTGTAATTCATCGCGCCAGGAATCAGAAGAAGCGGTTATCGGTTCAGAGGAGAGCATGGTCGGGGAGAAGGTCAAAAAATAAAGAAGGGTTTTTGCTTAGGATAAACGAAGACACCTTTGCTCGGATCACCCGACGGCTACCGTTATTTTTGCTGATCCTGCTCAACTTGTCTTTTTATACCATTTTTCAATAATCCATCCCGTCGCTATCCCCTCTTTCATAATCTTCTCATAATCTTCCCTAGCGTGCTAGAGTGGGAATTATGAAATAAATATGAAAGCGACGATTATGGCGGGGATCGGTCATCGGTTAGGGATAAGCAGTGTTCTAGGGATTGTCCTAGGGCTATCGTCGGCTTGTCAGATGGCTCCTTCTCCCTCCTCCTCCAGTTCTGAACCCAAAACCGTTTTAACCACGTTTACGGTCATTGCCGATATGGCGCAAAATGTGGCGGGCGATCGCCTCCGGGTGGTGTCTTTGGTCAAGCCTGGGGCAGAAATTCACGGTTATGAACCAACTCCCCAGGATATTGAACGGGGCGAACAATCGGCTTTAATTTTAGATAATGGTTTAAATTTAGAACGGTGGTCAGAGCGTTTTTTTCAACATTTTCCCCAGATTCCCCGCACAACGTTAAGTAATACGATTAAGCCCCTAGTGATCGCCTCGGATCGTTATCAAGGTCAGCCGAATCCCCACGCCTGGATGTCACCCCAAAATGCGTTGGTTTATGTGGATAATATTCGCCAAGCGTTGATTAAATTAGACCCACAAAATACGGCTTTTTATAACCAAAATGCCAAGGTTTATCAGCAAAAAATTCGTGAGTTAGATCAAAAATTACGTCAGGCGATCGCCAAAATCCCGGTGGAGCAACGGTATCTGGTCAGTTGTGAAGGGGCTTTTTCCTATCTGGCGAAAGATTATGGATTAAAAGAGATTTATCTGTGGCCGGTCAATGCGGAAAAACAAGCCACACCTCAACAAATTGCCCAGGCGATCGCCCAGGTGAAAACTCAAAAAATCCCGGCGGTTTTCTGTGAAAGTACGGTTAATGATCAAGCTCAACGGCAAGTGGCGGAGGAAAGTGGGGCTAAGTATGGGGGAGTGTTTTATGTGGATTCGTTATCGCCGCCGGAGGGCCCAGCGAGTACCTATCTTAAGTTATTAGAACATAACGTGAATACTTTAATTCAGGGATTAAAACCCCAAACTTCCCGAAATTCTCCTTAATAAAGGTCTGATCCCCCTAATCCCCCTTAAAAAGGGGGACTTGACCCAATCACTATTCATTACTCATTATCAATTATCCATTATTCACTATCAATTATCCATTATTCACTATCAATTATTCCCTATGTCCCCCAGTCTTTCCATTGAAAACTTAACCGTTGCCTACCATGGCAAACTCGCTCTCCAGGTAGATTCCTTACAGATTCCCCAGGGGTCTATTTGTGGCTTGGTGGGGATGAATGGTGCCGGTAAATCTACTCTCTTTAAAGCGTTGATGGGATTTGTTAAACCGCAAAAAGGTCATATTCTAATTCAAGAACGTCCCAATCGTTATGCTCAAAGGCAAAATTTATTAGCCTATATGCCCCAAACGGAAGAAGTGGATTGGCAATTTCCCATCGCCGTTGAAGAAGTGGTGATGATGGGTCGCTATGGCTATCTAAATTTCTTAAGAATGCCCCGGATTCAAGACCGAGAAATTGTGCGAGAAAGTTTAGAACAGGTGGAGTTATGGCCCCTCCGTCAACGTCAGATTGGAGAATTATCCGGGGGACAAAAAAAACGGACTTTTTTAGCCAGGGCGATCGCCCAAATTATGACCCTCGATCAAGCGGTGCGTCCTTCATTACTGCTCTTAGATGAACCCTTTAGCGGGGTGGATATTAGAACCGAAAAAATGATGATTCAACAGTTATTGGAACTGCAAAAACAGGGCCATACCATTTTAATTTCTACCCATAACCTAGAGTCTATTCAAACCTTTTGTGATCAAGTGATTTTAGTCAATCGGACACTGTTGGCTTATGGGGAAACGGCTCAGGTTTTTACCCCGGAAAATTTACAACGAGCCTTTAGTAGTACCGAAATTCCTCAAGCAACTTCGACTTCCTGGTTAAGTCTGGAACGGGAGGTTTTCCAATGGAGTTAGTGAACACCTTGATCGCGCCCTTACAACATACCTTTATGCTCAAGGCGATCGCCATTAGTGCCTTAGTGGGTTTAGTGTGTTCGGCTCTGTCTTGTTTTATTACCTTAAAAGGTTGGGCTTTGATGGGAGATGCGGTTTCCCATGCGGTGATGCCAGGGGTCGTTTTAGCCTACGTTTTTAATCTGCCATTAGCGTTGGGGGCATTTATTTTTGGTTTGATTGCTGTCTGGATGATTGGGTTTATTCAAGCTCAAACTAGGGTGAAGGAAGATACCGTGATTGGAATTGTATTTACTGGTTTTTTCGCCCTGGGATTAGTCTTAATTTCCAAGATTCGTAGTTCCCTAGATTTGACCCATATTTTATTCGGCAATGTGTTAGGAATTTCCAATAATGATTTAATTCAAACGGCGATTATTGGCTTAATCACTTTAGGGGTTTTGAGTTTATTACGCAAAGATTTACTGCTCTTTTGTTTTGATCCCATTCATGCCCGTTCCATTGGTTTAAATACGGGGTTTCTTTACTATACGCTATTAACTCTTTTATCCTTGACGGCTGTTGTGGGCTTACAAACCGTCGGCATTATTTTAGTCGTAGCCATGTTAATTACCCCAGGGGCAACGGCCTATCTCCTCAGCGATCGCTTTGACCGGATGTTAATCCTAGCCGTCCTGTCGGGGATTTTTTCCAGCGTGTTGGGAACCTATATCAGTTATTACCTAGATGGTTCAACGGGGGGCTGTATTGTTTTAGTCCAAACTTTGCTTTTTGGTTTAGCCATGGTCTTTGCTCCCAAACATGGGCTGTTAGCTCAACGAAAATAGGAGATAGGGTGTCATCAAAATGAGGTATAGGCAAGGGACTGAAACCTCTTGTGAGAAATAATGTTTAGAGACTTCACCAACGGGAAAAACGCTATAGAATTAATAAAAGTTAAGCAGATCTGTTCGCAATGCGTCTTAATGCCCAAGCTAAACAATGCCTTCTAGGGGAAATCGAAAAACAAGCCCAACCCCTGAGTCTGGATGTGCCGAAACAAATTGTCCTCAAGCGTCTGGATAAGGTGACAACGCAGGAGGGCCCGCCCCTGGCGAAAGCGGAATTGGCGGAACTGGTCTTGGATATGTTTCCCCAGTTTAATCCCCAGGTTTTAGAGAAAGCGGCGAAGGCGAATCGTTCCCCCAGTCTCAAATCCTTCAAACGACCGTTATTGATCACCGGTATTTTGGGAGGGACTGTTCTAGCTTTTGCCGGTTTGGTCTGGTTGGTGAATTTACCCTATCCCATGGTGCGGCGACCGGTTGCCAGGGTGGCTCCTATTTTATTACTGCCGAGTTATCTCAGTATGGATCGGAATTATCGAGAGGCGATCGCCCATGGGGAACAGGCGGATCAATTAGTGAATAATGCCACCAGCGAAAAAGATATTGATTTAGGCGCGGAAAAGGTGAAGTTAGCCCAGGCGAATTTAGATCAATTACCGGTCTGGTTCTTAGGTTATGAACCGGTGATGGTTTGTCAAATGATGGGTTGTTCCTGGCATTTTACCTTTGATGAATTTAATCGCGCTCGGGCCCAGGTCGGTCGCATGGATGCCCGAATTTTTCAGGAAAAGAATGCGTTAACGCAATTAAAAACGGCGGAACAGGATTTAATCACGGCCAAAACTGACTATCAACAGGCCAAAACCTCCCAACAACAATTAACCGCCATTACCGCCTGGAAAAATGCCTTGACCCAATTAGAATTAATTCCCCCCCCAACCCTGGCAAAAAATGCCGCTCAAATTAAGCTCAATGTTTATCAACAGGAATTTCAAGAAATCGCCCGTTCTCTCAACGGTATTGATCAAACTCAAACCATGATCGCCGCCGCCGCCCAATTTGCCAAAATTGCCACCCAACAAACGGGAAAAGGCCCCCATACGGTCACGGAATGGCAGGGAATCCAACAGCTTTGGCAAGAGGCGATCGCCCGGCTCAAGGAAGTGCAACCCCAGGCTCCTGATTATTTAGCGGCTCAAACAGCTTTAGCAGACTATACGAAAAATTTGTTGACTGTCCAAAATCGTCTCCAGGAAGAACAAAATGCCACGAATGCCTTTGCCCATCTCCAAACCGATTTGAATCATTTATTAACCCAACAGACTCCCTTAACCCCGCCCCAGGCGATCGCCTCAATCCATCCTTTAATCGAACAACTGCAAAGCATTCCATCGGGAACAACGGTTTATCCCGAAGCCCAAATCTTAGTTAACCAAGCCCAAGCCAAAATTAAAGAACTCCGGGCGATTACGGCTCCGAAGCAGTGAAGTTTTGCAAATGAAAAAAGAAGCAATAGGTTACTGAATCCCGTTTAATTTGGGTTCGCTTTTCAATTCCTGATATAATCAACTCTATTCAATCCGTTAACCAAGCCAATGGGGTTCTATTATGGGCGTTTTTGATGAATTTAGTCGTTTTTTAGAAACTCGCCTCGAAGAATTTTTACGCAATAATCCCCATCTGGAATTGCAGGCTCTCCTCGAACAATTACGGGAACAGGAGGGGGATGCCCGGCGATTACTCCAACGCTTAGAACAGCAAAAAAATCAACAGGAACAGGAAATTTTAAGCCTGGCCCAGGACATAAAAACCTGGCATGGCCGGATCGAAAAAGCCCAACAAGCGGGAAGGCCGGATTTAGCCGCCGCCGCCCAGGAACGAGAAGCCGCTCTTTTACATCAGGGAAATTTGGTTTGGGGACAACGAACGGGGACAGGGGAACAGATGCGTCAGGCTCAAACCCTTTTGGAACAGATTCTGCAACGTCAGCAGGAAGTCCAGGCGAAAATCACGGCCCTGCAACAAGCCCCTAAACCCCCCCCATCTTCTGCAAATTCCCCTTCTGCTAATGCCGATACCGTTGGTTGGAATCAGGGCAATCAATACAAACATTATCAGCGATCGCTCGATCCGTTAGAGCAGGCTTTTCAAAAATGGGAATTAGAGGATGAATTACAGGATTTAAAACGAAATATGGGGCGTTAAAGTAAGGATTTTAGGCGATTATGCCACAATGAAGGGGAGGGCCAGTAAGGGACTGGGGTAAAAAATCCAACGGTATGGATGAAAAAAGCCTTGAAACAATGACCCAAGCAATTTCGGGTTGGCAAGGATTCTTAGGGAAATTGGAAAGCTTAGTGATTTCATGTCCCCTGGAAGATAATGCCTTTTTTCTCTTGACGGCCTCCCCTACCCTCGAAAAAACCTGGCAGGAATGGTTAGACCTTCAGGTTCCCCAATGTTATATTCTCCATTTGGAGCAAAGCCAGGCTCCCCAGGATTTCCTACAAGCCTTACAGTCAGACTCTATTTATGTGTTGGCGATCGTGGGACTGGACAGCCGTTCCGATCCCCAGGGGGTCTTAATCAAGTTAGCGCAACTCAAGGCCAAAACCTGCCCCCAAAAGTCTTTTACCTGGCTAATTGGGGTTAACCCCGATATTGCACCGATTTTTCGGGATATGCAGACTTTCCTTGGTGGTAAAACAGGATGGTTGGAATTGACCCTGGCGATCGCCGACCTCGAAAACACCATTCAAGACCTGCTCCAACAATTTTGGTTAAATCCCGAACAATGGTTTCAAGCGACCCCAAGCACTGACCTAACGCCCCATCTCGAACAACTGATTCCTCTCCTGCAAGAACACTTTGATGATCTCAATCCTTGCTACCAAAGTGGCTTTAGTTTGTTAATTGGTCTCAGCCAGGAAGCCCGCCAATATTACGATCTAGCCATCCAATCCTATCAAGAAAGTTTGGCCAATTGGCCCACCTTAAATCAAACCAGTCAAATCGAACGACAACAACATTGGCTCCTGATCCGACTAGCCCATTGCACCTATCAACAGGCCAAATTACAGGCCACCAGTCGCAGTGATCCTCTCTGGGAACAGGCCCGCCGTTATCTGGATTTAAGTCTGGATTCCCTCGAAACCTTGCATTGGCAAGATCCTAGGCCCGATTCTCTGACCCTGATCGCGGAAATTCTCATTGCTCAGGAAAATTGGGAACCCCTCCGACGCTTAGGCGAACACCTATTAATTTTTTATTACCAAATTCAACCCACTGGGGATGCAGAGGTTTCTCCGGAATATCCCTGCTGGACAATTCCGCGCTTAACGCGCATGATCGCCCTGGCCTATACTTACATGGCGGAAGCCCTGGTGGGTCAATGGCGATTTCCCGAAGCCTTGGAAACTCTACAACAGGCCCAGGATCTGCTCAAACGTCTAGGGAGAGAGCCGGGGGGGTTATCGGGCAAAATTTACTATCTGTTGGGACGGGCGCAACTGGGAGAAGGTCATTTACCCCAAGCCTTACAGGCCTTGGAGTTAGCCTACCAGGAGGCAGAGCAGACGGGCAATTTATCCCAATGTTTGACGGTATTAATTGAGTTACGGGAGTGTTATCGCCAAAAGGGGGACATTCTGCGGTGTTTAGGGGTTGATCAAAAATATCAGGTGATTGAATACCGGCTGGGGATAAAGCGATTTGTGGGAGTCCGTCCCCAGTTTCCCCTCGGTACGGTGGTTTTAGAGGACTATCCGAGTCTCCAGCCATTATGGAATTGGTGGCAACAGTCGGAGGTTTCTTTTTTGCTGTTGGTGGGAGCCGCAAAGCAGGGCAAAAGCAGTTATTTAACGATTTTTACAACCCTTTTAGACGCAACCTCCGGTTATTCTTTAACGTCCTGGCCGCAACCTTTGCCGACTCTTTCCGGCGATCGCCTCTGGGATTGGGTCATTCTGGATTTGGGGGAAGCCTTGGCCTCTCTATTATTACAACCCAGCCGGGAGGTTGCTCTTTGGCCCTGGTTAGCTACCTTATTGACCCTAGGGCGATCGCCGGAGACCCAAAGTAAGCGTCCCCTGAAGGTGATAATCTCCCTGCGCCCGGACGAAGTCCCCCTATTGTTGCATCATCTGACCTCGGCTCTCTCGGAGGAACCATTACCGCCCTTTACCTACTTTTCTTTACCCCTCCTGACCAAAACCGCAATTCTATCGGCCTTTGCGTTGGCCCAGAAGTCCCCCCAATGGTTAGAGCCTTCCCTATGGCAAACGGTACTTCAGGAATTACAGGAGGCTTCCCCCGGTATTCATCCCCTGGAACTGCAACTCCTAGGCAGTGAGTTAGAAAATCAACGAATTATTACCCTGGAGCATTACGTCGCTCCCGGCAAAAAACGCTTTTTACAGGCCTATATTCAACGCATGGTGGCGATCGCCGAACCCGATGAACAAATTTGGATTCGGAGTTGTCTCGCCCGTCTCTGTGAAGGGATTTCCCCATCCCTACTGACTTTTGAAAGACTCCTAGAGCAAGTGACAAGCCCCAGGGAAGTAACCCTCACCGGGGAAATCTTGACCCGCATTTTAACCTTTTTGCAACGGGCCGGGCTACTCAAAAGTGTCATCGTTGACCGCCAACGCTACTACCAACTGATTACCCCGGCGATCGCCCAAGCCGTCCACGATCTCAACTTTACCCCGCCCCCCATCACCGCCAAAACCACCACCTCCCATAACATTGCCTTTAAGAGCCTAGAACTAGCCCAACAAATTCAAGCCCCCGACCTAGAAATTACCCCCGCCGACCGGAATGCTCTTCAGGAACTGCAACATCAATCTCAACAACTAATTAAGGCCCTCAAACTCGAACGACACTGTAGCGTTATCCTCAAACAATTTGAAACCCATCCCCTCGACAGCCTGATTGCGACGCTCCATTGCGCCCGGCCCCTCTACCAATCAAACCAAACCTGGGAAGACTACGAAAGCCTCGCCCCCATCTATACCCTCCACTTTATTCTCAGCCAAATCTACGAACGCAACCGTCTGCAACATCGTCTAGCTGTCACCCACCTGGCCCTCAGTCCCGATGGGGATTTTGTCGTTACCGGAGCCGCCGACCATAATCTTCGGTTGTGGACACTGACCGGCAAAAAAATGGCAACCCTCCGGGGTCATCAGGCCAATATTACCGACCTGCAATGGCATCCCGGCAGTGAATATATCCTTTCCGGATCCTCTGACAACACTGCCAAACTGTGGACAAAATGGGGGCAAATCCTCACCACTTTTAGAGGCCATGAAGATTGGGTGAGAAGCGTGGCCTTTCATCCCAGCCTGGATTGTCTCGCCACAGCCTCCCGCGATGGAACCATCAAATTCTGGCGACAGGACGGTGAACTGATTAACACCCTTCGAGGACACCAGGGAGGCATTCGGCAAATCGTTTTTAGTGCTAATGGGCAACTGCTTCTTTCGGCCTCCAGGGACAAAACGGCCCGCCTCTGGAGTTTAGAAGGTCAAGAACTGGTCTGTTTTCGGGGTCATCAAGGTTGGGTCAGAACGGCCCAATTCAGCCCCGATGGCCATCAGGTGTTAACTGCCTCGGTAGATGGCACGGCCCGCCTCTGGAGTCTGGACGGTAAAGCCGAGGTGCTACTCCGGGGCCACCAGGGAGGACTCCGCACCGCCAGCTTTAGCCCCGATGGACAACAGATTGTTACGGCTTCCTTAGATGGCACGGCTCGTCTTTGGGATCCCCAGGGCAAACAGCAGGCCATTTTGCAAGGTCATGGGCACACCGTCTATGAAGTCCAATTTAGTCCCGATAGTCATTTAGTGGCGACGACCGGCGGGGATCATGCTATCCGCATTTGGAACCGCCAAGGCAAAGCCCTCGTGATTTTGCGGGGCCATCAAAAAGAAGTATTCCAGGGCGAATTTCACCCCAATAGTCGTCTGCTGGTTTCTATTTCTGCCGATCATACGACCCGTCTTTGGGATTTAACCGATAAAGGAACCGTTACCCTACGGGGTCATCAACATTGGGTGCGTTCCATTCATACGGTACTGGTTAAGGAATCTTCGAGCAATATTCGTCTGTATATTCTCACAGCGTCGCGGGATAAAACGGCTCGCCTTTGGGATAGTACGGGAAAATGTCTGCATACCCTAGAAGGTCATCAGGGTTGGATTCGAGAGGCCCAATTTAGTCCCGATGGTCGTTTAATTGCTACTGCTTCGGCAGATATGACGGTGCAGATTTGGAATCTGTTGGGGGTGAAGTTGGCGACCCTCAAGGGCCATCAAGACTCTGTCCTGACGGTGCGGTTTAGTAGCAATGGTCAATACCTGCTGACGGCTTCGCGGGATAAGACGGCCAAAATTTGGAACATCTCTGGGCAATGTCTCACCACCCTACGTCAACACAATACGGCGGTCTTTTGTGCGGAGTTTAGTAGTGATGGGCAGTTTATTGTGACGGCAATGGGGGATGGTATGGTGAAGCTCTGGGATATTGTGGGGCGGGAGATGGCGACCTGTGTGGGCCATGATAAGGCCGTTTATAGTGTGCAGTTTAGTTTGGATAGTCGTTGGTTATTAACGGCTTCGGGCGATCACACAGCCCGGCTCTGGAATATGTTGGGAAAAGAAATTGCTGTCCTCAAAGGCCATCAGGGAATTGTCTATCAGGCCCAATTTAGTCCCGATGAGCGATTAATTGCGACGGCTTCGGAGGATCAAACGGCACGTTTGTGGGATCGTCAAGGTAAGGAGTTAGCGGTACTTTATGGGCACCAGAGCCTAGTCAGTACAGTGCAATGGAGTCGAGATGGACAGTTATTGGTAACTGCCTCGGAGGATGGCACGGCGAGGGTTTGGGACCGGTCTGGCCGGGAATTGGCGCTGTTACAGGGTCATCATAGTTGGGTAAGGATGGCCGAATTTACCCCCGATAGTCAGTGGGTGGTGACGGCTTCAACGGATGGAACCGCTAGGCTTTGGCCCCTAGCCCGTTTGGAAACCTTACTGGATCGCGGCTATGACTGGGTTAAGGATTATTTACGCCATAATCCCCTCGTTAAAGACAGCGATCGCCAATTATTAAACTATGTTGCGAATGATTAACCGGTGATTAACCTTGGTGTTTGAGCAATGACAGGAGATTGATCGGATATTTCTCAATATTTGATAGACAGAGGGAAGTTAAAACCCAAAACTATCCAGTTAAATAACCAACCAAAATTATCAAACTTTATC
>JACCDQ012187718.1_pt1 | contig 26499 bp, 28 predicted proteins | sample 7446031 | NCBI WGS metagenome assembly JACCDQ01 (sample SAMN15323442, study PRJNA562643) | freshwater metagenome | isolation source: river surface water | place: USA:Blue River Watershed | collected 2017-08-17 | reverse complement strand
GGTTGATGGCATAGGCGCGGCAACCTTGGAAAATTTGTGTCTGTTTATCTACCGCCAACTTCAGGAACGCTTGCCTGCTATTTCCTGCGTTATGGTCGAGCGCCAAGCCAGCGGCGACCGTTGCCGTTTAATTCCCAATGCTGATTGATGCCGATGCTGCAGGAGGGATTCAGCGCCCCTTGTTGGGCAAGACGTGGGGCCACACCCCGGTGTCAACCCAGTCCAGCAGTGGTTGCACCGATGGGGCTGTCGCCATGGTTTCCACGCCGGGCCGCAGATAAGGCCGCACAAAGCGCGTCAAGGCTTCTGCCGTCGTCGGACCCGGTGCCAACAGGTGAACGCCTTTTTTCGAGGCAATAAAGTACGTGGGGAACGTGGTGATGTCCAGGTCACCCAGCCATTCATCGTGGTCTTCGATGTCCAGCCACCGCCATTTGACTTCGGGCATCCGTTCGGGCATTTGTTCAAATGTCGTTTGCATTCCTCGGCAAACATGGCACCAGTCGGCGCACAGGCATACGACGCAAAGATCAGCGGACATGGTTGTTCCTGAGTCGATGCACATCCAGTGGTTGCACCACCCCGCCCGTGTTGCTCCAGGACTGGCGTATGTGGGTCAACAAGGCGGCCATGGCCGCATCGTCCAGCACCAGCTGAAACGGTGGCATGCCAAAGGGCTGTGGATGGGCTGGGGTGGACAGGCCAAAGCCCCCTTCCTGCACCACTTTCACCAGATTGGCGGGGGTGCCTAGGGTCACGGCCCGGTTGCCCGCCAAAGGTGGGTAGGCCACCTGTCCGGTATCAAGCACCCAGCCTTGCCCCTGGTCACCGTGACAGGCAGCGCAGTGCTGGTCATACAACCGCGCACCCAGTTTGCGATCGCCTGTTACCCCTTCGGAGGGCGGTGGGGTTCTGCGCGCCACCACCGGCAGGTCGATCAGGAAACGGGCCACGGCTCCGACGTCCTCTGGGGTCCAATGCCGCATGCTTTGCGCCACGACTTCCGCCATGGGGCCTGTGGCGGCATGGTGTCCGCTGCGTCCCTGGCCGAGCAATTCAGTGACGGCATGGAATGACCAGCGTTGCACACCTGACTCTGCGGGGTCCAGCAGCGACGGGGCATACCAACCAGAAGGCAACATGGCGCCCGAGAATTCGTCGGCCCCACGCAAACCGCCCCATCGGTCGCGGGGGGTGTGGCAGGCACCACAATGACCCAAGCCCTGCACCAGGTAGCGGCCACGTGCCAATTCGCCACCCGGGCGGGGGGGCTCCGGCGTCTCTGCCGGTGTGAAGTAGAGGGCGCGCCAAACTTTCAGGGCGGCCTGTGTGTTGTAGGGCCAACGCAATTCGCTCGGGCGGTTCGGTGTTGCGTCGGGCGGGAGGCTTTGCAGGAAGGCGAACAGCGCCTCGCTGTCTTCCCGGGCGACATGGGTGGTGTGGGTGTAGGGAAAGGTGGGGTTGAGCCAGCGCCCGTCCGGGGCCTGCCCGAAATGCAAGGCGCGCCAGAAATCGCCCCCTGACCAGCCCTGCAAGCCCTGTTTGCTGGGTGTGAGGTTGGGGCCATAAACGGTACCAAACGGCGTGGCGATGGGGGTGCCACCGGCGTAAGGTGCCTGCCCTGGCAGGCTGTGACAGCCCTGGCAGTTGCCCAATGTGGCCAGGTAGCGTCCGCGGGCCACCTGTTCAATAGCGGAGGGAGCCGGCGCGCTGCTGTGGGACGGGTTCGGAACAGCCAGCGGCTGCCTTGGCCAGAACAACCAGACCAGCAGGGCGATAGGCAGCGGCAACAACAGGCGGCCCAGCCAGCGCAGGGGGCCCAGGGGGGAAGAAGATGCGGGGGTAGCCATGAGACGGGACAGGGCTTCTGGGGTTACTGCGACTCGGCTTGCGCGGCAAGCGCGCTGCCACATTTCATGGGTGCCGGTGCAGGCGTCGGTGGCAACGTGGTCAACGTGGGCGCGGTTTGTGACGACAGCCAGGCGCTCAGGGTAGCCACATCGTCCGGGGCCAGGCGGCGTGCGATCTCGCCCATGCAGTCGGGGGCGTGGGCGCGGCGCTGACCGGTGCGCCAAGCACCCAACTGGGTGCTGAGGTAATCGCGGGGCAGGCCTAGCAGACCCGGCACAGCAGGCAGTGTTCCCATCAGGGCCTGGCCATGGCAACCGGCACAGGCGGGGATCTGCAGCGCTGCATCGCCGCGCAGCACCAGTTGCTGAGCGCGTTCGCTTTGGGCGGCGTTGAGTTGCACGGGAACGGGTGCAGGATAGGGCTCCTTTTGTGTGGCAAAGTGCTCCGCCATGTCGCGCAAGTAGGCGTCGTCCTGGTGTTGCAACAACGCCGCCATTGGGCGGTAGGGGCGTCGCCCTTGTTGGAAATTGAGCAACTGGTGGTAAAGGTAGCCGGCAGGTTTGCCCGCCAATCGGGGGTAATAGCCGTCGGGGCCGGCGCGGCCTTGTTCACCGTGGCAGAACGTGCAGGCAGCCAGGCGCTGCGCCAGATTGTCTATGGGTGGGCGATGCTGCGTTTGTGCCTGGGCGGGGCTCAACAGAAGCAAGATCCACAGGGCAAGGACAAGACGAACAAGGTGCATAAAAAACTACTTCGGTACCACGAAAGACGATGCCTCGTCAGCCAGGCTTGGGTCGGTCTGATTGGCTGAGAAAACGCTGAACACCAGCGGGAGAATCTGTCCTGCATGGGCAGCTGCATCCCCGTTTGCCATTCGGACGGTCACGGGAACCGTTCTGGTTTGAGCCGGGTCAAGCGCCACCCAGAGCGAGCGGGCGATGTCTGTCTTGACCTCGGACGATACACGGATTTTGAGGAGTTGACGGTGATCGGTCGAGTTCATGAGTTGCAAACGGTAAACATTTTCCACATCGCCTTGCTCGATGAACCGCGCCATCACCGCCCGGTCCCGGATCACGTTCATGCGCACTTGTGGCCGCTGCCAGAACGACCAGGCCAGCGCACCCGTGCACAGGCTGAGCAAGGTCGCGTACGCCACCACCCGGGGGCGCAACAGTGTTTGCAGCAAGGTCCGGCCCTTGGCTGCCCCACCCAGTTCGTGCAACGTGGCCAGACGAATCAGACCACGCGGTGCGCGAACCTTGTCCATGACCCGGTTGCAGGCATCGATGCACAGGCCGCAGGCGATGCAAGCCGCTTGCAAGCCCTGGCGGATGTCGATGCCCGTGGGGCAAACCTGGACGCACAGTGTGCAATCGATGCAGTGTCCAGTCGATTTGCCATTGCTGCCGTCGTGACGCAGGCTGGTTCTGGGCTCGCCCCGCCGAGGGTCGTAGGCCACGTTGAAAGTGCGTTTGTCCATCAACGAGCCCTGAAAACGTCCATACGGGCACATGTGCAGACACACTTTTTCGCGCACCAGACCGGCGTTGAGGTAGGTGGCCAGCCCATAAAACGCGGTCCAGAACGCGGGCCAAAATCCGGCGCTCAGGTGCAGCATGTCGACGCCCAGGGCCCGCATGGGTGTGAAGTACCCCACGAACGTCAACCCGGTCCACAAACCCAGCAACAACCAAACGAGGTGCTTGCCGCCCCGGCGCAGCAGCTTTTCGGGTGTCCAGCCGCTGCGGTCCAGCCATTTGCGATGCTGGTGGCTGCCTTCCAGGCGGTTTTCGACCCACATGTACAGCGAGGTGTACACCGTCTGCGGGCAGGCAAAACCGCACCACATACGCCCCGCCACAGCGGTAACCAAGAACAGCAGCAGGGCGCACACCACCAGCAGCCCGGCCAGGTAAATCAGGTCTTGCGGCAACAGCACCGCCTCGAACAGGAAGAAGCGCTGGTGCGCCACGTCGAACAACACCGCCTGGCGCCCGTTCCAGTTCAACCATGGCAGGCCGTAGAAGCATGCTTGTGTCAGGCCAAACAAGGTCCAACGCCAGCGTGCAAACCGGCCGCTGACTTCGCGCGCCTGGATCTTGTCGGTCAGCTGCCAGGACGGAGCCGGGTGGATGGGAATGACTTTGTGCATGGCCGGCTCACGGGTGATGGGGCGTGTCTTGGGCCGCCGATGCTTGCAGGTGTGGGGTGAGGGCATCGGTGCCCAGCCTTTGGGCCTTGAAAACCTGCGGCGCATGCGGTCCCAGCGTTGCCGCGGTGCGCGCGGTCTCCGTGGCTGCGCACAGATCGGACAATTGACCGCCGCAGCCGCCCAGGGACACCGGCACCCCAGGCTGGAACAGCCCCATGCGGCCCATTTGCCGCAACAGGTCGGCTCCATTGGTCGCTGGGGTTGGGTTGAAAACGGGGGCAACAAGTCTTGGGCGTGTGGCGAGTGACATGTCCCTATGATGTCCAGGCCACCCCTGGTTGGTAAGTTGCAGTTTTGTGGATAAGTGACCGTATCAGATGAGGCGGCTGATACCGTTCCTGGCGCACTTCCTGGCGCACTTCCTGGCCGATACTGCCGCGTTGCCTGTGAGCCTGGAACACAACGCCGCGCCCTTATCATCTGCCTCAAGCCTGATGGAGCTTGAACAGATGACTGCCGTGCGCTTGACGCGTTACCACCAGTTGGCCGAGGAACTTGCGGACAGCATCCGGGCTGGGACGCTGCGCGCGGGCGACCGCCTGCCTTCTGTGCGCGACCTGCGGCGCCAACGCGGGGTCAGCCCGTCCACCATCTTCCAGGCCTACGTGCACCTGGAGTCGCAAGGGCTGGTGGAGGCCCGTCCGCGGTCGGGGTACTTTGTGCAGCCCCAGCGTGCTGTCAGCCCCCAGTCCATGACGGCGGCGCCCACGACCGATCGGGTCACGCCGGTGGCGATCAGTGAACTGGTGTTCGACTTGCTCGGCTCCACCCGCGACGTGGACGTGGTGCCCCTGGGCTCGGCCTTTCCGGCGCCGGAGCTGTTTCCGTTTGCCGAACTGGCCCGCAACGGTGCCCGCGCCATGCGGCGCTTGTTGCCCGAGCAGGTCTCGGGTTCCTTGACGGCGGGTGACGAAACCTTGCGCGGCCAGATCCGCCGCCGCTGTGCCTTGCACGGCGTGCCGCTGCACAACGATGAGCCCCTCATCACCAATGGCGCCATGGAGGCGCTGAACCTGTGCCTGCAGGCAGTGACCCAACCGGGCGACGTGGTGGTGGTGGAGTCCCCCACCTTCTACGCGGCTTTGCAGGCGCTGGAGCGCTTGCACCTCAACGCGGTGGAGGTGGCCACCGATCCCGCCGAAGGCGTCGATCTCAACGCCCTGGAGGACTTGCTGAAACGGCAAAAGGTGGCCGCATGCTGGTTCATGACCTCGTTCCAGAACCCGCTGGGCGCTCTCATGCCCAACGCTCGAAAGCAGGCCTTGGTGGCGTTGTTGGCCCGCCACCAGGTGCCACTGATTGAAGACGACGTGTACGCCGAACTGCACTTCGGGCCGCGCCGCCCTTTGCCCGCCAAGGCGTTTGACCGTGAAGGGCTGGTGCTGCATTGCTCGTCGTTCTCCAAATGCCTGGCCCCGGGCTACCGGGTGGGTTGGGCGGCGGCTGGCCGGTACAGCCGACACGTCGAGCGGCTGAAGACGATGACATCGTTGGCCACCTCGATTCCTTCCCAGCTGGCGATTGCCGAGTACCTGGTGCAGGGGGGCTATGACCGGCACATGCGCCATCTGCGCGGCGAATTGGCGTTGCGGCACCAGGCGGCCAAGGCCTTGATTCAGCGGTACTTTCCGCCGGGCACGCGCATGACTGAGCCCCAGGGGGGCTACTTTGTGTGGCTGGAGCTGCCAAAGAGCGTGAATGCGCTGGCGGTGCACCAGCAGGCCATGGCCCATTCCATCAGCACCGCGCCAGGCGTGCTGTTTTCCGCCGACCGGCGGTTTTCCCACCATTTGCGGTTGAATGTCGGTCATCCTGTGGATGCCCGTTTCATTGAGGCGATTCGATGGTTGGGGAAGGCATGCAAAACCGCAGGCAAAATCCCTGCATGAAAGACGCGCCGACCCCACCGCAGCAGCCCCGCAACCCCCTCCATGGTGTGACACTGGAGGCGATGGTTCGTGCCCTGGAGGCGCATTACGGGTGGGGTGGCCTGGCGCAACAGATTCCAATCCGCTGCTTTACCCACGAGCCAAGCGTCAATTCCAGTTTGAAGTTCTTGCGCAAAACCCCGTGGGCACGCGAGAAGGTTGAAAGCCTGTACCTGTTCATGCTGCGGGAAAACCGACGCGCGCAACGCACACCGGGTTCCACCTGAACCAAGGAGTTCATCATGCGCTTTTGTCGATGCGGCCCGTCGTCTTCTTTTGCCTTGGCTGCGCGGCTTGCTGCGACATTGGGGGTGGCCCTGGGCGTGTGGATGGCCGCGCCACCGCCTCTGCAAGCCCAAACCGCTTTGCGCACCGAAGTGGTGGCAACCGGATTGCAAAACCCCTGGGGCCTGGCGTTCATTGACAAGGACCGTTGGGTCGTGACCGAGCGCCCGGGGCGCTTGCGGGTGGTGCAGCCCGATGGACGGGTCGGCCCGCCCGTGCTCGGTTTGCCCGAGGTGGATGCCGTGGGGCAGGGCGGTCTGCTGGACGTGTTGGCTGACAGCCGTTTCAGCGAAAACCGGCGTCTTTATTGGTGTTACGCCGAGCCGGCCGCGGGTGGGAACCGCACGGCCTTGGCCAGCGGCCGGTTGTCCGAGGACGCCAGCCGTCTGGAGCAGGTGCAGGTCCTGTTTCGTCAACAGCCGACGGTGGCCAGCCGCCTGCACTTTGGTTGCCGGGTGGTTGAATCGCCGGACGGACATTTGTTTCTGGCCTTGGGCGACCGCTACAGCCACATGGAAAGCGCGCAGACCCTGGACAACCATTTGGGAAAAGTGGTTCGATTGCGCAAAGATGGTGGTGTTCCTCCCGACAACCCTTTTGTACGTCAGGCGGGTGCACGCCCGGAAATCTGGAGCCTGGGGCACCGAAACGTGCAAGGTGCCGTCTGGGGGCCTGATGGTGCCTTGTGGACCAGCGAACACGGTCCACAAGGGGGGGACGAGATCAACCGACCGCCTGCAGGGGGCAACCACGGTTGGCCTGTGGTCACTTTTGGCGAAAACTATGGCGGTGGCCGCATCGGGGATGGCCTGACGCACAAAGCCGGCATGGAGGACCCGTTGCACCACTGGACCCCATCGATCGCCCCTGCGGGCATGGTGTTTTTGCGCAGCAACCGTTACGGTCCCGACTGGCGCGGGAGCCTGTTTGTCGCCTCGCTCAAATTCCGTTACCTGGCCCGGCTGCAGGTTGAGGGACGCCGCATCGTGGGGGAGGAACGGCTGCTCACCGACATCGGTCAGCGTCTGCGTGACGTGCGCGAGGGCCCCGACGGGTTGCTGTACCTGCTCACAGACGAGCGCAACGGCCAGGTGGTGCGCATCTTGCCGTCCGCCCGGTAGGACCCCAGCACAACCAACGCCTCCGGGCAAACCTTGCTATGAACCGTCTCCAAAACCAAGCCAAAATCGATTGCCATGTGCACGTGTTCGATCCGGTGCATTTTCCGTATCCCGAAGACGTGACCTACCGCCCCGGCGGTCACGAACTGGCCACGACCCGTGCGCTGGATTATTTGATGGCTGCGCACGGCGTCGAGCATGCGTTGATTGTTGGCCCCAATTCTGGTTACAGCCTGGACAACCGTTGCATGCTGGACGCCCTTCAGCGAGGCGCAGGCAAATTCAAGGGGGTGGCGGTGGTGAGCAACCACATTGGCCACGACGAACTGCAGGCTTTGCAGGCCCAGGGCGTGGTGGGCGTGACGCTGAACGCGGCGTTGCTGGGGACCGACTTCTACCGGGATGCCGCCCCCCTGTTGCAGCGACTGCGGGACCTGGGCATGTGGGCCGCTGTGCAGGTACAACACGGCCAGATGGCGACCCTGCAGCCGATGCTGCTGGACAGCGGTGTGCAGGTGGTGGTGGACCACTGCGGCCGGCCAGACCCTGCGGCGGGTGTGGGGCAAGCCGGGTTTCAGACCCTGCTCAACATGGCCGATTCGGGCCGTGTTGCCGTCAAGCTGTCCAGCCTGGTGAAGACCTCGCGGCAGCCGTTCCCGCACGAAGATAGCTGGGTGTATGTGCAGGCATTGATTGACGCGTTCACGCCGCAGGCGTTGGTGTGGGGCTCGGATTGGCCGTTTTTGCGGGCCCCCGAGCGGATCGATTACGGTCCCCTGCTCGCCCTGTTTGGCCGTCTGGTTCCCTCGCCAGAGGCACAGGCGGCGATCCTGTGGGACACGCCCAGGCGCTTGTTCGGTTTTCGATGAGAACCGACGAGCCGCATCGCTCAGCGATGGGGTAGGCGGGCAGAAAAGTACGGAAGCAGTGCTTTGGCCGCCTCCACCCGCAACCCCATGTCGGCGGTTGCGTCGTTCATCACACCCAGCAAGAAGTCCTGGGGCGAATGGCCGGGGGCAGCCGTCTGGGCGAACGTCGGCATGGGCGCTGAAACCGGTTTTTGGCTGGGGTGCTGGGCGGGCGGTTCCCCTTCCCGGGCCCGCGACAAGGCCTCATTCCGGGTGACTTTGAGGCCCGCCAAGGTATCGGCCTGGCCCTCGTCGCTGGGTGGAATGTCCAGGTAGGGTGTGTCGGCAAACACGGGTACCAGGTCGGGTGCCACGAAAGCCGACCAACGGCCTTCGGCGTCGCATTGCGCCGGTACGGGCTGGGCATGCGACAGCACGCCGTTTTCCACTGTGGGCCACAACCTCAAGCGCCGTTTTGGGACGTCACGGAGGTAGCGGGCAGACAAGGCGTTCAGTAGCGCCTGGGCCTCGTCCACGCCAACGGGCGATTGCAAAGAAAACCAGAGTTGCAAGCCCGCGCTTCCGTTGACCGCTATTGCCGGTGCGGGCAGGTCCAGGTCAAGTTGCACCCCACGCCAGAGGGCTGACAGCGTTGCCCAGTCGGGCGGATGGGCAAGCTCCAGTACCAGACAACGGGTGAGCCCATCACGGGTGAAAAGACGGTGCGTGGTTTCCGGGGCCGTCGGGGCACGGCATCCGTACAGGCGGAGCAGTTCGGTGTTCAATCGGTTCATGGGAGGGCGGGCGCATCAGGCCGAGGCCAAAGCAGGGTGGCCGGTCGTTTCTGAATCACGTGCTTGCCTGGCTTGCAGGATGTGGGGAAGGTTGAGTTCGATCCAGTTGGCCAGTTCTTCCACGCGGGCGCTGAGTTCCGTTCCCATGGGGGTCAGGCTGTACTCCACATGCGGAGGGACCACGGGTTTGGCCACCCGCCGCACAAAGCCGTCGTTTTCCAGATCGCGCAGGGTTTGAGCCAGCATTTTTTCACTGATGCCGTTGATTTTGCGGCGCAGCTCGCTGAACCGGTGCATTCCCCCCGTCAACGCCACCAAAACCAACACCCCCCATCGGCTGGTGGCGTGCAGCAAGACGCCCCGCGAAGGGCAGTTTTCTGCAAAAACATCGCCCCGCGCCAACCGGTGTGAGAGGCGGTGGGTGTCGACCGTGGTGTTGGTTTTCATTCACACTAACCTTTAAGTGCGTACTTGCAAAAAGTAAGCTCTAACCCAATCATACCCATCTCTTATCAACTTGTGTTTGGAGTTTTTTCATGATTGCTGTCACTGGCGCTTCTGGTCAACTCGGTCGGCTTGTTATCCAGTCCTTGCTCAAGCAGGTGGATGCGTCCCAAATCGTTGCCGTGGTCCGCAACCCGGACCGTGCTGCCGACCTGGCGGCCCAAGGTGTTCAGGTGCGCAAAGGGGATTACGCCCAGCCGGAATCCCTGGTCAGCGCTTTTGCCGGGGTGGACAAGCTGCTGCTGATTTCTTCCAGCGAGGTGGGTCAGCGCCTGGCACAACACCAAAACGTGGTGGACGCCGCCAAGCAGGCGGGGGTTCGGTTGCTGGCGTATACCAGTTTGTTGCACGCCGACACGTCTGTGTTGGCGCTGGCGCAGGAGCATCGGGCCACCGAAGCGTACATCCGTGCTTCAGGTGTGCCGTTTGTGCTGCTGCGAAACGGCTGGTACACCGAAAATTACCTCGCCAGCGTGGGGCCGGCGCTGCAACATGGGGCCTATATCGGCGCGGCTGGAGAGGGGCGCATCGCCTCGGCCGCCCGTGCAGATTACGCCGAAGCCGCAGCGGCTGTGCTGACGCAACCCCATCAGGCGGGCAAGGTCTATGAACTCGCTGGCGACGGCACGTACAGTTTGGCCGAACTGGCGGCTGAACTCAGTCGACAGTCGGGCAAGCAGGTGCCGTACGTGAACTTGAGCGAAGCCGATTTCAAGGGCGCTTTGATGGGCGCCGGTCTGCCCGAGGGGTTTGCCGCCTTGCTGGCCGATTCGGACACAGGCGCTTCCCAAGGGGGCTTGTTCGATGACAGCCGACAGCTCAGCCAACTGATCGGGCATGCCACCACGCCGCTTTCGGTGTTGATGAAAACCGTTCTTTGACAGGGGCTTGGGCGGGGCGGTTGCTCAGTGGTCCGGTCCGCTCAACACCGCGAAGCGCGGCACCACACCTGCAGCGGTTTGAACCCGGTCCTGGAACTCCGCCCAGGGGCGCATCCAGGTGACGTCCTGCATGTCCCCCTGCAAGGGGCGGTACAACACCCCAGGTTGCAGTGTGGCTTCGATCACACAGCGGCCAACCACCACGTAGAGGCCGCCCTTGTAGTGGCGCAGGCGGGTGCCCGCAGCCAACACGTCATCGTCTGTACTGCCCAAGGTCATGGACCGAGTGTAGCGGCTTGAAGCCACAGGCCCGAGGGCCCGACAATACGGGCATGACCGCTGCACCCCCCTCAGATTCACCACCCATGCCCCAACCCCCGGTGGCGCCGGACATCGATGCCTGCTGCGGCAACGGGTGCAGCCCGTGCATTTTCGATTTGCACGATCTGGCCATGGACGACTACCGGCAAGCACTGAGGGCTTGGCAACAACGTCACGAAAACGGCGGCACCAAAACCCATGATTGATCTGGGCATTTATTACCCCGCTGTCAAGGCGCTGCATCGATTGCTGGTGGGCTTGAGTTTGATGCTGTTTGTGGGCCGTTGGCTGGGCGTGCTGATGGCTGCGCCCTGGCCCATGCGCCCGGTGGTGCGGCGCGCCAGTGTGGGCATCGACACCTTGTTGGTGTGTGCGGGCTTGGCCTTGTGGGGCTGGGGCCGGTGGACGATCGCGGGGTCGCCTTGGCTGGGCACCAAGCTGGCCCTGTTGGTGGTGTATGTCCTGCTCGGTTCCTGGGCACTCAAACGTGCACGCACTTGGCGCGGACACCTGTTGTTCGGGTTGGGCGCGTTGGGGGTGGCGGCATACATGGTGGGGATTGCCGTGGCCCATCATCCGGCAGGCTGGCTGACTTTTTTCAGCGCCAACCCGTTTATTCTCTAGGCCCACAGGAGGTGCCCATGACCATGCCGATTTTTGATCAAGCTTTGATTTCCGTTTCGGCCCTGGCCCAAGCCATGGCGGGGCCGGTGGAGCAACGCCCGGTGGTGCTGGACGCCAGCTTCGACCTGAACGATCCGGCCGCCGGGGCGCGGGCGTGGACCGAGGAGCGCATTCCCGGGTCCATCCATGTGCACCTGGACCTGGTGTTGAGCGATGCCAAGACAGGGCAAAACGGACGCCACCCTTTGCCTGCGCCCGAGGTGTTTGCCCAACGCTTGGGCGCGCTCGGTCTGGATGGGCTGCGCCCTGTGGTGGTGTTGGACCGCAACGGGAGCATGTTTGCCGCCCGTTTGTGGTGGATGCTGCGCTGGGTAGGGCACACCCGCGTGGCCGTTTTGGACGGTGGATGGCCTGCTTGGAAGGCGGCTGGACAAGCCACGGAAAACGGCCCCGCTGCGCCGGTGACGCACCCGAGTGCCTTTCCGGTGCGGTCAACAGCGGTCCAACGGGTCGATTATCGGGCCTTGCGCACGGCCCTGGACACCGCTCCCCCAGTTATCGTGGATGCCCGGTCTGCCGACCGCTTTCGGGGCGAGAACGAAACCCTGGACCCGGTGGCCGGCCACATCCCAGGGGCCCGGAACCGATTTTTCAAAGACAACCTGCGCCCGGATGGCCGGTTCAAACCCGCAGACGTGCTGCGGGATGAATGGTCGGCCGTGCTGGCCGGTGCCGATCCCGCCCAAGTCGTGCACCAGTGCGGTTCGGGCGTGACCGCTTGTCACAACCTGCTGGCACTGGCGCATGCAGGTCTGCCAGACGGCGTGTTGTACCCCGGCTCCTGGAGCGAATGGTGCGCCCAACCCGATGCCTTGATCTCATGACTACAAGCAAAAGTGCGTTGGTGTTGGGTGCGGGTATGGTCGGCACCTGCACGGCATTGCATTTGCAGCAACGCGGCTTTGCCGTCACGCTGGTCGACCGTCGATCGCCCGGGCTCGAAACCTCATACGGCAATGCCGGGCTGATTCAGCGGGAGGCGGTGGAGCCTTACCCCTTTCCCAGGGAGTGGGGCTTTGTGTGGAACGCCATTTGGAAGCGCGGGGCCGAGGTGAATTGGCATGTGCGCGGCTTGATGCGCATGGTGGGCCCGCTGCTCCACTACTTTCGGCAGTCTGAACCGCAAGCCCATGCCCGTGCAGCAGAGCGCTTCAGCCGCCTTATCGCTCACGCCTTGACAGAACATGCGCACCTGATGTCGGCGGCCGGTGCCGAGGACTTGGCCGCGCGGCACGGTTTTCGGTTTGTGTTTCGTACAGCGCAAGCGTTTGATGAAGCCGCCGAGCGCGCCCGCAGACTCCAGGACACTTTTGGTGTGCAGCACCGCGTTGAAACCAGCGCCCAACTGGCTGCTGCCGAGCCGGCCTTGATAACGCCACTGGTCGGTGCTGTGCACTGGACCGATCCCTGGGCGGTGCAAGACCCGGGGGCTTTGGTGCAACGCTATGCGGACCTTTTTGTCCAGCGTGGCGGCCAGTTGGTGGATGGCGACGCGACCACCTTGCAAGCCACCTCTGCCGGCTGGTCGGTGCAAACCGCTGCAGGCCGCGCCGAAGCCGCCCATGCCGTGGTGGCGTTGGGCCCCTGGTCGGACGCGCTCATTCGTGCGCTGGGTTACCGGTTTCCCCTGTTCATCAAACGAGGTTACCACCAGCACTACCAAGCCCCGGTTGCCTTGAACCAGCCCTTGCTGGATGCCGAACGTGGCTACGTGCTGGCCCCGATGCGGCGCGGCGTGCGGTTGACCACGGGGGCCGAATTCGCTCCGGTGGACGCACCGCCCACGCCTGTGCAGGTGCGCAAAGCACAGGCGCTGGCCCGCCAGTTGATGGACCTGGGAGCCCCCCTGCCAGAGCCACCCTGGACCGGGGCGCGCCCCTGCACCGCCGACATGTTGCCTGTGATGGGCCCGGCACCCCGGCACCCAGGCCTGTGGTTCAACTTTGGCCACGCGCACCAAGGCTTCACACTGGGGCCGGTGGCCGGCCGTATGCTCGCAGAAATGGTGCTCGGCGGCCCGACCTGGATCGATCCAGCGCCGTATTTGCCGGCCCGGTTTACGTGATGCAACGTCTGGCACCCCAGCCTGGCGTTCCACCGTCCAAAAAACGGCCCTGATCAATCCTTCTTTTCTTCCGCATCCGGGATCACGGCGTCGACCACGGCACCGGCCGCCTTGGCCGTGACTTTGACACCCGTGGCAACCACGGTGACCGCCGCATCAGCGACCGCCACCACCGCACAGCCCGAGACCCAGGCAGCGCAAAGCGACACACACAGCAAACGACAAATACGCATGACCATTACCCTTTGATGGGGGCCGCAGGTTTTGTGCTGTGCCCCGTTCGTCCAAGGCCCCAGCATAACCCCTGGCAATTTTTTGGATGCGATGGTGCAGCCTCCGGGTAAACACCAGTTGTTGCATGGGGTGCTCTTGCGCATCATTGGAACCGATTCCACTGGAATCGGTTCCAATTGGAGTCGAAGCCGGTTGCATCAGGTCCTGCGGCGGCGACTTGGTGCAGTTCGTGTGTGCCGCAGTCTGACAATTCTGGAGACAACAGATGAATATGCGTTTCAAAAAGGTGACCTTGGCTGCTTTGGCCAGCGTGGGTTTTGTGGGTGGGGCCTGGGCGCAAAAGGCCGAAGTCATCCACTGGTGGACCTCGGGTGGCGAAGCCGCGGCCATCAAAGAAATGGCCGACATGTACACCAAAGCCGGTGGCACCTGGGTGGATACACCGATCGCGGGTGGCGGCGGTGCGCAGGCCCGCACCGTCACGGCCAACCGCACCATGGGCGGTGATCCACCGACGGCGGCCCAATACAACTACGGCAAGCAGTATGAAGAAATCATCAAGGAGGGCCTGCTCAACGACATGAGCGACGTGGCCGCCAAAGGCAACTGGGACAAAATCCTGCCCGAAAAGATCCGCAATGCGGTCAAGGTCAATGGCAAGTATTTCGCGGTGCCGGTGAACCTGCACAACGAAAACTGGGTCTGGTACAACAAAACCGTGTTGACCAAGGCGGGTGTCACCACCAACCCCGCCACGCTCGACGATGTGTTTGCAGCCATGGACAAGCTCAAGGCGGCCGGTGTCACCCCGCTGGCATTCGGCGGGCAGGGCTGGCAAGAGGGCATTACTTTTCGTTCGGTGTTGCTGGCCACCGGGGGCGCCGACCTGTACATGAAGACGTTCAAGGGCCGCGATGCGTCCAGTCCGCAGTTCCGCAAGGCATTGGAAAACTTCAAGAAACTCAAAAACTACACCGACGCAGGTTCGCCTGGCCGCGACTGGAACCTGGCCACCAACATGGTGATCGAGGGTAAAGCCGGCTTCCAGTTCATGGGTGACTGGGCCAAAGGCGAATTCATCAATGCGAAAAAGGTGGAAGGCAAGGACTTCGGGTGCATGATGGCCGGTGGGCCCAAAATGCCTTACGCCATCGGCGGTGACGTGTTTGTGTTCCCCAAAACCAACAAGGCCGACGCGGTGGCCGCCCAGAAAAAACTGGCTGAGATGATGATTTCGCCGGCCGGGCAGGTGGCGTTCAACAACAAGAAGGGTTCCATCCCGATCCGCTCGGACGTGGACCTGAGCAAGATGGACGCTTGCGCGCAGGCCGGTGTACAGGCCATCAAGGAAAACCGTTTGCTGCAGAGCGACAACGAACTGATCACGCCCGATGCCAAGGGTGCATTTGAAGATGCGGTCAGCAAGTTCTGGAACTCCAACCAGTCGGTGGACGATGCGGTCAAGGCCATGCAGACGGCTTTGAAACTGTAAACGTTTGGTCTTTGCGGGGCCGGGTGCCCCGCTTCCTTTCTTGAATGTTGTCTATGGCCTCAAGTCGAAGACCCCAACGCCTGAACCTGGCTCTGCACGCGGCACTGTTGCCGCTGGCGGTGACCACGTTGCTGGCTTACATCGGTTCGGTGGTGTGGAGCATCTGGATCTCATTCACGCCATCCAAGCTGTTGCCCCGCAACGAATGGGTGGGGATGATGCAGTACGAGCGCCTGTTCGAAACCGATCGCTGGATGGTGTCGATGCAGCATCTGGGGCTGTTGGCACTGGTGTACATCGGTGGAGTGCTGGTTTTGGGCACGCTGATGGCGATTTTTATTGACCAGCAGGTCAAGGGTGAAAGTTGGTTTCGCACGATTTTTCTGTACCCGTACGCGATGAGCTTCGTGGTCACGGGGCTGGTGTGGCAGTGGTTGTTCAACCCGAGTCTGGGGCTGCAAGCCACATTCCACGCCTGGGGTTGGGAAAGTTTCCGGCTGGACTGGACGATCAACCCCGACATGGTGATGTACGCCATCGGCCTGGCCATGATCTGGCAGGGCAGTGGCACCACCATGGCGATTGTGCTGGCGGCGTTGCGCGGCGTGGACGAAGAACAGTGGAAGGCCGCACGGCTGGATGGCGTGTCCCGCCCGCGCTACTACTGGAGCGTGGTGCTGCCCCAGTTGGGCCCAGCCTTTGCCACGGCGTTCATGTTGCTGGCAGTGGCGCTGGTGCGCACTTTTGATGTGGTGGCGGTGATGACGTCCGGGGGGCCCGGCGACGCCAGCGAGGTGCCGGCCAAATTCATCATCGACCACTTGTTTGGCCGCAACAACATTGCCCTGGCGTCGGCCGCTTCGGTGGTGATGCTGGTCACCATTTTCACCGCACTCATGCCGCTGCTGTACTGGCGGTCCAGGGCGCAGGCACGCGCTTCTGCCGGCCATTGAGAGTAGAACCTGCCATGACATTCAATCCTCCAGCGGCCCCTCGGGCCCGCCCCAAAAAACCGTTTCTGACACCCGCCCGGGTCGGCGTGTATGCCTTTTTGCTGACGGCCTCGGCGTTCTTTTTGCTGCCGCTGTACGTGATGGTGGTGACCTCGTTGAAAACGCCGGAAGAGGTGCGCCTGGCCGCCATGTTTGCCTGGCCGACCGACCCCCAGTTTGCCAACTGGTCGGAAGCCTGGTCCAGCGCCTGCATTTCCATTGTTTGCGAAGGTATTCAAGGGGGCTTCTGGAACTCGGTTCGCCTGGTGATTCCGGCCACGGTGCTGTCGGTGTTTCTGGGGGCCTTGAACGGTTACGCCTTGAGCTTCTGGCGTTCCAAGTGGGGCAACTTTTTGTTTGCCTTCATCATGCTGGGCGCGTTTGTGCCGTTCCAGGTGATGATTTACCCCCTGGTGGCTTGGTTCCGTCTGGGTGGGTTCTACAACTCTTACTGGGCCATTTTGGTGGCGCATTGCATTTTTGGTATGCCGGTGTTGACCCTGCTGTTCCGCAACTACTACGTGTCGGTGCCGCAGGAGCTGTTCAAAGCAGCCCGCATTGACGGTGGCGGTTTCTGGCGGATTTTTCTGCAGTTGATGCTGCCCATGGCCACCCCGATGATCATTGTGGCGACGATTTTGCAGGTCACGGGCATCTGGAACGACTACCTGTTTGGGTTGATTTTCGCGGGCAAGGAAAACCACCCCATGACGGTGCAGCTCAACAACCTGGTCAACACCACCTTTGGCGAGCGGCGCTACCACATCGACATGGCGGCCACGATTCTGACCTCCCTGGTGCCACTGGCGGTGTATTTCTTCTCCGGTCGCTGGTTTGTCCGGGGCATTGCGGCGGGCGCCGTCAAGGGTTGAGCCTGCGGGCTGTTCCACACATTCCATTGAAAAAAAGTCAGAGCACACCATGGCCAGCGTACACATTCAAAACCTTGACATTGTTCTGGGTGGCAACACCATCCTCAAATCCATGAACCTGGCGGTCCAGGAGGGGGAATTCCTGGTGCTGTTGGGTCCGTCGGGTTGCGGCAAATCCACCTTGCTGCATTCGATTGCCGGTTTTTACGACGTGGCGGACGGTCAGATCCTGATCGGCGACAAGGACGTGACCTGGGCCGATCCCAAGGACCGCGACATTGGCATGGTGTTCCAGTCGTATGCGCTGTACCCCACCATGAATGTGGAGCGCAACATGTCGTTTGGATTGCGCGTGGCGGGGGTCGACAAGGCCGAGATCGAGCGCCGCGTGCAGCGCGCGGCCGATATGTTGCACCTGACGCCCCTGCTCGGGCGCAAGCCGTCGCAGTTGTCGGGGGGGCAGCGCCAGCGGGTGGCCATCGGGCGCGCCCTGGTGCGCGATGCCAAGGTGTTTTTGTTCGATGAACCGCTGTCGAACCTGGATGCCCAGTTGCGCACCGAACTGCGGCGCGAACTCAAGCAGTTGCACCAGCAGATCCAGGCCACCATGATTTATGTGACCCACGACCAGGTGGAGGCCATGACCCTGGCCGATCGTATCGCGGTGATGAAGGCGGGCGTGATCCAGCAAATTGGCACCCCCGACGAGATCTACCACCGACCGGTGAACCTGTTTGTGGCCGGTTTTCTGGGTTCGCCCAACATGAACCTGTTGCGCGGTCGCGTGGGCGTGGTGGACGGCGTGCCGCATTTTGTGGGCGATGCCTTGTCCCTGCCCCTGAACCAGCGGCCCTCCTTCGCCGGTTTGACCGAAGGGCGCGAGGTGGTGCTGGGTGTGCGACCCGAACAGGTGGTGCTGCAAAACACGCGCGGTGAGCGTGCCCCTTACACCGGTCGCATCACGTTGGTGGAGCCCTTGGGTGCGCAACACATTGTGTGGTTGGCGGTGAACCAGACCACGGCACTGTCTGTGGTGGTGGATTCCGATTGGCATGGCCAAGTGGGCGAAGAGGTGTATTGGGGGGTGACGCCCGAGCGGGTGTCGCTGTTCGATGCCGCGTCCGAGCAGCGCATTTGATGGGTTCACCGAAAACGCTTCCGTTCCAACAGAGCCGAGAATGTTGCATGGTCAACCGCAAAGGACATGGGGCATGAGCACGATTCGGGACGTGGCCAAACTGGCCGGGGTGGGGGTGGGTACGGCATCCAGGGCGCTGTCGGGCCGGGGGGCGGTGTCGCCCGCGGCGTTGGAGAAGGTGCTGGCTGCAGCGGAATCGCTGAACTTCCGCCCCTCTGCGATTGCACAGGCCTTGTCGTTGCAGCGGTCCGGTTCATTGGGGGTGTACGTGCCCGAACTGGCCAGTTTCTTTTACTCCTCCATCGTCACGGCGGCCGACCAGCTGCTGCGGGCGCATGGCCGCCACCTGGTGGTGGTGTGCGGCAGTCCCTCGCGCGACCCACGGCAAGAAGCGTTGGACGGTGTGGCCTTTTTGCTGTCGCGGGACTGCGACGGATTGCTCCTGACCGGCAACGACCTGACGGATGCGGACCTGCGCGATATTTCCAGCCGCGTGGAACACCTGGCGGTGATCAACCGCAAAGTGCCGGGCATGAAAGGCCGTTGTTTCATTCCCGACCACGAGGAAGGCGGGCGCATTGCCGCGCGGGCCTTGTTGAGCCAAGGGCACCGGCGGGTGGCCGTGCTGACAGGGCCGGCTTCGGTGCTGGACAACCGCTTGCGTATGAAGGGCTTTTTGTCCGAAATGTCGGGGCATGGCATCGAGCCCTGCCAAGCCTTCAACGGTGATTTCTCCCGCGAGTTTGGGTGGGAAACCGGTGGCAGTCTGGTCCAGTCCGTCGACCGGCGGGCGAGCATTGACCAGCGTTGCACCGCTGTCTTTTGTGCCAACGACCGCATGGCCATGGGCTTGATCAGTCGGCTGTGGGTCGAGGGGTGGCGGGTGCCCGATGACCTGTCCGTGGTGGGTTACGACAACGACGACTTTGCCTGCTTTGCCACACCGCCGCTGACCACCGTGCACATGCCCCTGATTGAGCAGGCCCGCCTGGCCACGGCACAGGTGATGCGCCAGTGCTATGGCGACGTGTGCGATCCAGAGCCGCTTTGCCCACCCGCGCTGGCTTTGCGGCTGTCGGTGGGGCGGGGGCCGTTCGAGCCCATCGGCCCCACGCCTTTGATCAATGAACATGCAGACGCCACGGTGGCTGCGCTTTTTCCTCCTCCCAGAGCATCATGACCCTCAAACTCGGCATCATCGGCGCGGGCAATATCTTTCCAGCCTACATGCGCAACCTCATCAAGGCCCAGAAAAGTCGCACCTTGCAGGTGGTGGGCGTGGCCGACATGGACCCCGCTGCCGCCCAGCGGCGGGCCGATGAATTTGCGCACGTGGGTTTGCAGGCGTTGCCCCTGGACCGTTTGTTGCACGGCGATGCCGACGTGATTCTGAACCTGACGCCTCCTTTGGCCCACCACGACATGGCGTTGCGGGCGTTGCAGGCGGGCAAGCACTTCTTCACCGAAAAGCCGCTGGCTGCCACGGTGGCGCAAGGTCGGGAGCTGTTGGATCTGGCCCAAACCCGTGGGCTGCGTGTGGGTTGTGCGCCCGACACGCTGCTGGGCGCCGGCGCCCAGACGGTGCGTGCCGCGCTGGACGCCGGGGTGATCGGCCCGGTGCGGCACGGTACCGCTTTCTTCATGAACCATGGTCCGGACCACTGGCACCCCAACCCGGCGTTCTTCTATCAGCCGGGGGCAGGCCCGCTCTTCGACGTGGGGGTGTACCACCTCAGCCATCTGGTGTACCACTTCGGGCCGGTGGCGTCGGTGCGGGCGGTGGCCCACACCACCCACCGCGAGCGGGTCATCCCCCTGGGCGAGCGGCAGGGGCAAAAAATACCGGTGGCTGTTCCCACCCACATCGTGTCCCACCTCGACTTTGTGAATGGCACGCAATTTGTCCTGACATCAAGTTTCGACGTGTGGAAGCATGCCCACCAGCCCTTCGAGTTTTACGGTGACGATGGCACGCTGATCGGGCCGGACCCCAACCAGTTCGGTGGCGTGGTGAAGGTCTGCCGTCAGCAGGGCGACTGGCGCAAGCTGACCGACAAGCGCCCGTACCACAGCAACGCGCGCGGCCTGGGCGTGGTGGACATGATCCGCGCGATTGCTGAAAACCGACCCCATCGTTGCAGTGGCGAAATGGCCCTGCACGTGCTGGAAGCCATGGAAGCCAGTCTGGCGTCGGCTGCCCAGGGCGGGGCGGTCGCTCTGCGCACCCGTTGCGAGCGCCCCGCGCCCCTGCGCGAACGCTTGTTCTGAACCCACATTCCCACAGGACCCCGCAGCCATGAAAATTTCTGTCCAGATTTACTCCATCCGTGAAGCCGGTGATTTCGACGCCCAACTTCGGCTGGCCAAATCCGCTGGATTTGACTGGATCGAGTCGGTTGGCACCCACGACTTGAGCCCTCAGGCGTTTGCGGACCGCGTGGCGGCTGCGGGGTTGGCGGTGTCGTCGATGCATGTGGCGCTGGCCACGCTGGAAACCCCGGCCGGGCTGAACCACATCCGTGAAGCCTGCCGGTTGACCGGCTGCCCCCTGGTGGTGATGCCCTGGTTGCCCATGGGCGAACGGCCCGCCACCGGTGCTGGCTGGCAGGCGCTGGGGCGGCGTCTGGCGGCCTTGGGTGACGCCTTCATGGCCGAAGGCATCCGGTTCGCTTACCACAACCATGAGTGGGAACTGCTGCATTACGATGGCCGCATGGCGCTGGATTGGCTGTTTTCAGCCAGCACCCCTCAGCAAGTGGGGTGGGAGGCCGACTTGGGGTGGGTGCGTCGCGGGGGGCTGGCGCCGGAGGCATTGGCCGAGCAGTACGCCGATCGGCTGGTCAGCGTGCACTGCAAGGACATTGCGGCCCCAGGCACTGCGGTGGATGAAGACGGCTGGACCACTTTGGGCCAAGGCCTGGTGGGCTGGGGCAGTCTGTTCCCGGCGCTGCGCCGCATCCGCCCGGCGCTGGACTTGTTTGTGTTTGAACACGACAAGCCGGTGCATTTTGCGCACACCTTGTCGGACAGCCGCCGTTTCATGCGCCAAGCCCTCGCCGCCTGACCCTTTTCCTGAACAACATGCCCTCCACCTCATCTTCGTCCCCGATTCGGGGGCCTGGCATTTTTCTGGCCCAATTCGCTGGCGATGGCGCGCCGTTCAACAGCCTGCCTACCCTGGGCCAGTGGGCGGCTTCGCTGGGCTACGTGGGTGTGCAAATCCCGACGTGGGACGCGCGCCTGTTTGATCTGCAGCGGGCGGCCGAGAGCCAGACCTACTGCGATGAGATTCGCGGTCGGTTGGCCGAGCATGGCGTTGCCATCACCGAACTCTCCACCCACCTGCAGGGCCAGCTGGTGGCGGTGCACCCGGCGTACGACCTGCCCATGGACGGCTTTGCGCCCGAGGCGGTACGCGGCCGGCCAGCCGAGCGCACGGCATGGGCTGTCGAACAACTCAAGCTCGCAGCCCGCGCTTCGCAGCGCCTGGGGCTGACCGCACACGCCACCTTCAGCGGTGCGCTGGCCTGGCCCTATCTGTACCCCTGGCCGCAACGCCCTGCGGGGTTGGTTGAAAGCGCGTTCGGCGAACTGGCGCGTCGCTGGCGGCCCATTCTGGATGCGTTTGACGCGGTTGGGGTGGATGTTTGCTACGAAGTGCACCCCGGTGAGGACCTGTGCGACGGGGCCAGCTACGAGATGTTTCTGGACCGGGTGGACCAGCACCCGCGCGCCAATCTGCTGTACGACCCCAGCCATTTCGTGTTGCAACAGCTCGACTACCTGGCCTACATCGACTGCTACCACTCCCGCATCAAAGCGTTCCATGTCAAAGACGCCGAATTCCGTCCCAACGGCCGCCTGGGGGTTTACGGTGGGTTTCAAAGCTGGAAAGACCGCGCCGGGCGGTTCCGTTCGCTCGGCGATGGGCAAGTGGATTTCCGTGCCATTTTCAGCAAGCTCACGCAACACGGCTACACCGGGTGGGCCGTGCTCGAATGGGAATGCTGTCTCAAGCACCCCGAGCAAGGGGCGGCGGAAGGGGCACCTTTCATCCGTCAGCACCTGATACAGGTGGCTGACAAAGCCTTCGACGACTTTGCTGCGGCGGGCACCGATACCCAGGCCAACGCGCGCATGCTGGGGTTGGTGTGAGTGCGACCGCGTCGGTGGTCCGCCGCGCGAGCGTCTGGCCCATCATCGCCCAGGCGGTGCGGGCCAACCTGGTGCCCGGTGCCGTGTTGTGGCTGGGCCTGCTCTTGTTTCTGGCGGGTTATTTCTTTACCGAAGCCGTGCCCGCTGCCCTGACCGAGCTGGGCCACTGGAAAACGCAGCTCGGTTGGCTGTACGCGGTCGGGGCCTATGTGCTGTTTGCCGTCTGGGTTCCCGAGGCATTGGAGCGCCTGCAAACGTCGTCTGCACCCCGTTCGTCCTGGCGCGACCTGGGATTCGCATCCCTGCTGTGGGGGGCCGTAGGCACCACTGTTGATGTGCTTTACCACTTCCAAACGGCCTGGTTTGGGGACGGCAACGACTGGCGCACCATCACCTGCAAGATGCTGGTCGATCAGTTCCTGTATTCCCCGGTCATGAACGCGCTCATCCTGAGCACCATGACCTGGTGGAGCGGCGGCTGTCGCCGGTCCTGGTGGGCGCCCTGGGCCGACCGGGGGTTTTGGCATGTCCGCTACCTGCCATTGGTGGTGGCGGGGTGGTGTGTGTGGATTCCCGGCGTGCTGGTGGTGTATTTCATGCCCACGCCTTTGCAATTTCCGCTGGTCTCAATGATGTTGAGCTTTTGGGTGCTGATTTTCCGATTCATGGGGCGGTCATGACAGAACACATTCGTCCATTGCGGCTGGGCATGGTCGGGGGCGGGCAGGGCGCCTTCATCGGGGCGGTGCACCGCATGGCCGCTCGTCTGGACGGCGACTACCAACTGGTGGCCGGCGCTTTGTCGTCTGACACAGAGCGTGCGTTGGCCAGTGGTTTGGCGCTCGGCCTGACACCGGACCGTTGTTATGCCGATTTTCGGACCATGGCCCAGGCCGAAGCGGCCCGCTCCGATGGCATCGAGGTGGTGGCCATCGTAACACCCAACCACCTGCACCACCCGGTGGCTTGTGCGTTCATCGAGGCCGGTATCCATGTCATTTGCGACAAGCCCCTGACCACCACGCTGGCCGACGCGCTGGATTTGCGCAACCGAGCCGCCATCCGTGGCGTGCGCTTTCTGTTGACCCACAACTACAGCGCCTACCCGCTGGTGCGCGCGGCCCAGGCGTGGGTGGCACAGGGAGCATTGGGCGAGGTGCGCGTGGTACAAGTGGAATACGCCCAGGACTGGCTGGCCCGCGATCTCGAAGCCAGCGGCCAAAAACAGGCGGCCTGGCGCACAGATCCCGCGCTGGCCGGGCCGGCGGGTTGTCTGGGCGATATTGGCACCCACGCCGCGCAGCTGGCCGAATTCGTTTGCGGCATGTCGCCCGCCGAAATCAGCGCCGATTGCGCCACTTTTGTGCCCGGGCGCCGGGTGGACGACCATGTGCAGGTGCAACTGCGCTACGCCAACGGCGCACGCGGCATGTTGTGGGCCAGCCAGGTGGCGTGCGGCGAGGAAAACCACCTGCGCCTGCGGGTGTACGGTACCGAGGCCACCTTGCACTGGGACCAGGAAAGCCCCAACGAACTGATGTGGCACCCGGCAGGGCAGGCGGCGCGGCGCCTCACGCGCGGCATGGCCGATTTGCCCGCCGAGGCCGCGTCGGCAACCCGCATACCCGGGGGCCACCCCGAGGGCTACCTCGAAGCCTTTGCCAACCTGTACCGCGATTTTGCGCAGGACCTGCGCGACCACCACACGGGCCATTCCCGCCCCGCCCGTGTTCCCGGTCTCGACGACGGCGTGCGCAGCCTTGCCTTTGTGGAAGCCGTGCTGCACAGCTCGGCCAACAACGCCGCCTGGGTGCGTCCCGCCACCCTGTCGACCGACATCTGACACCTATTGCCATCAAGGAGATTTGCCATGTCCACCCCCCAACACCCCGACATCGAAACACTGCTCGACGCCCTGACACTGGACGAGCAGGCTGCACTGTTGTCGGGCCAGGATTTCTGGTCCACCGTTCCCATTGAGCGTTTGGGCATACCCTCCGTCAAGGTCAGCGACGGCCCCAATGGGGCCCGTGGCGGGGTTTTCAAAGACGGACCCAAAACCGCCTGTTTCCCGGTGGGCGTGTCGGTGGCTTCCACCTGGAACCCCGAACTCATCCAGCAAATGGGCGCGGCGCTGGGTGTGGAAACCAAACTCAAAGGGGCCCAGGTGTTGCTGGCCCCCACCATGAACCTGCACCGCACGGTCTACAACGGGCGCAACTTTGAATGCCATTCCGAAGATCCCTGGCTCGCATCGGAAATGGCGGTCGCCTATGTCAAAGGCGTGCAATCCGAAGGCGTGGCCGCCACCCTGAAGCACTTCGTTGGCAACGAAAGCGAATTTGAGCGGCTCACCGCCAGCTCTGAAATCCCGGAGCGCGCGCTGCGCGAACTCTACCTCTTGCCCTTCGAGCGTGCGGTGAAAGAGGCCGCGGCCATGTGTGTCATGACCGGCTACAACCGGCTGGGCGGCACGTTTGCCGCCGACCACCACCGCTTGATCCACGACATTCTGCGCACCGAATGGGGTTTTGACGGCCTGGTGATGACCGATTGGTTTGCCAACCACCACACCGACCAAAGCGTTACCGCTGGGTGCGATCTGGAAATGCCGGGCCCGACCCGCGAGCGCGGTGCCAAACTGGTGGCCGCTGTGCAGGAGGGGCGCGTTTCTGCCGACGCGGTGCGTGCCTGCGCCCGCCGGGTGTTGAACTTGGCCGCCCGACTGGGGCGGTTTGCAGATCCCACGGTGCATGCCGAGCGTGCCGAAGACCTGCCAGAACACCGGTCCCTGATCCGTCGGCTGGGGGTGGAAGGTACCGTGCTGCTGAAGAACGACCAGGCCCAGCTGCCACTGGCTTTGCAACCCGGTCAAAAGGTGGCCTTGATCGGCCGCGCCGCCACCGTTCCCCAAATCATGGGTGGCGGCAGTGCCAACGTGAACGCGCATTACCGCAGCGCACCCGCGGCAGAGTTGTCCGCAGCGTGTCCGGGGGTGTCCTTCACCCATCACACAGGCGCCGACATTCACCGCTATGTTCCCGTGCTGGTGCAGCCGGTCACCTTCGACATTTATGCCACCCCCGATCTCAGCGGCCCTGTGGTGGGGCAAGACACCGTGCCCAACAGCGAGGTGTTGTGGGTGGGCACGTTGCCACAGGGCATCGCGCGTGGTCAAGCCTTTTCGGCGCGCACCACCCTGCGCTATGTGGCCGACGCAGGCGGGACACACGCCTTCTCCCTGTTTGCTGCGGGGCCCTGCCGGATGCGTTTGAACGGCGAAACCGTGATCGACTTTTGGGACAACTGGCGGTCCGGTGGCACCTATTTCACCCAGGGTTGCGACGAGATCGTGCACACCCGCACCCTGCAGGCGGGCGACGTGTTGGAGTTGGTGGTCGAGCACAGCACGCAAATCCCCTCCTCGGCGGGTGAAGTCCAAAGCGGCTTTCACGCCCTGCGCATCGGTGCGGCCCGGTTGCTGGGTGAAACCGAAATCGCGCAGGCGGTCGACGCCGCGCGCTACGCTGATGTGGCCATCGTGTTTGCCGGTTTGAATGCCGAGTGGGACAACGAAGGGCTGGACCGTCCCGGCATCGAGCTGCCGCACCACCAAAACGAGCTGATCGCCCGTGTCGCTGCGGTCAACCCGCGTACTGTGGTGGTGCTTCAGAGTGGTTCACCTTTGTTGTTGCCATGGCTGAATGCGGTTCCGGCCGTGCTGCAAGCTTGGTACCCCGGTCAGGAATGTGGCAACGCGATTGCCGACGTGTTGACCGGGGTCGCCGAACCCGGAGGCCGCTTGCCGCAAACCTGGCCCCAGGCCATCGAACACACCGTGGCCTACGGTTCCAGCAAGGCCTACCCGGGGGTCAACGGCCAGGTGTTTTACGACGAGGGGCTGTTCATCGGTTACCGCCACCACGACGCGCATTGCATCACGCCCTTGTTTCCCTTCGGGTATGGGTTGTCCTACACCCGGTTTGCCTGGGATGCCTTGTCGGTAGACCGCAGCACATTCGCGCCCGGGGAGTCGGTCACTGCCACCGTCACCGTGCGCAACATCGGTGACCGCGCGGGCTCGGCTGTGGTGCAGGCCTATGTGCACGATCCGGTCAG
>JACCDQ010761206.1_pt1 | contig 26502 bp, 23 predicted proteins | sample 7446031 | NCBI WGS metagenome assembly JACCDQ01 (sample SAMN15323442, study PRJNA562643) | freshwater metagenome | isolation source: river surface water | place: USA:Blue River Watershed | collected 2017-08-17 | reverse complement strand
GGGAAGTCCGGGGGGGCTTGGTGAGGCGCGGCGGGGGCGGGGCGGGGTCGCAGCCTAACCCTTATTTATGGCCTTCGGTGGAACGTTCGGCGGCCTCGGGGTCGGGTGGGAGCGGTTCGAGCGGCTTCATGTTGGGGGCCTGGTCCGGGATGCGCAGTCCGGAGTAGGCCCAGCGGACGCCGTTGGCTATCACCTGCTGCACCCGGGCGTCATGGTAGGTGGGGTAGGTCTCGTGTCCGGGGCGGAAGTAGAAGATTTTCCCGTTGCCGCGGCGCCAGGTCGCGCCGGAGCGGAAAACCTCTCCGCCGGTGAACCAGCTGATGAAGATCAACTCGTCCGGCGTCGGTATGCCAAAGGGTTCGCCATACATCTCCTCAGCGGGGAGCTCGATATAAGGCGGCAGGCCTTGGGCGATGGGGTGGGAGGGACAGACGACCCAGAGGCGCTCCTTGTCGGTGGCCTCGCGCCACGTGAGCGAGCAGGTGTCGCCCATGAGGGCCTTGAATAGCTTCGAGTAGTGGCCGCTGTGGAGGACGATGAGGCCCATGCCCTCGAGCACGCGGCGGCGGACTTTGGCCACGACGGCGTCGGAAACCTCACCGTGCGCCATGTGGCCCCACCAAGTGAGGACATCGGTCTGATCGAGCACCGCGTCGCTCAGGCCGTGCTCCGGTTCGTCCAACGTGGCGGTGCGGATCGCGAAATCGGTCCCGCCGAGCTTGGCGAGGGCGTCGGCGATCGTCTGGTGCATGCCCTGCGGATAGATGCGGGCGACCTTGGGGTTGTGTTTTTCGTGACGATATTCGCTCCAGACGGTGACGCGGATGACGGGTTTAACGGGTATCATGGCGGCGGGCGGGGTGGGACTGGCGCGCGGCAGGCGCGCCGCGGGGCGCTTACGGAGCTAACAGACTATCGCCCCGCGACGAGCGTGGAAACCCGGCGTCGGTGATGACGCGAGGGTAGGGGAAAGGCGCGCCTCAGGCGCCGACCTCGGCGATCGTCTCGAGCCGCAGCACGACGCGCCCGGCGGAGCGCGTGGCGGGGAGATCGAGCACGAAGCGGGCTTCCCAGTCGTTGGCGTCGGCCGGATCGATGAGAACCTGCGCGATGCGCCATTCGGCGGCGGCGGGTTCGGCTTCGTCGAAGTGGGTGTGCCCGGCGGCGCGGCCGGCGGGGTCGAGACGGAAGCGGTCGCGCGCGTCGGCGTGGGCGGCGAAGAGTTTTTCGAGGCGCTTGGCTTCGGCGGCGACCGATTCGTCGGGCGAGGCGTCGGGGAGGACGCGCAGCGCGGCGGCATCCCAATCGCGGGCGGCGGCGTCTTGAAGGAAAAGGTGGATCGCGATGCGCGCGGCGCGGCGGAGGGCGGCGGGGTCGCGGGTGAGTTCGCGCGGGCCGGAGCCGAATTTTTTCGCGCCGGCGTCGGTGCCGGCCGTCTCGGCGGCGGGCGTGGCGGTGAGGTCGCCGGCCTGGAGGCGCTCCCACTCGTCGATCAGGCTGCTGTCGATGCCGCGGACCAGTTCCTCGAGGTGCGCCTCGAGTTCGAGGACGGGCTCGGTTTTGGCCGATTGCGGAACGGTCTGCGCGAGCACCTTCCAGACCTGCATGAGGTGGCGGAGGAGCAGGCCCTCGGCGCGTTCGAGACCGTAGTCGCGGATGTAGTCGGCGAAGCTCAGGAAGCGCTCGTGCATCTCGCGGGCGATGCTCTTGGGGCGGACGTTCTCGTTGCCGACCCACGGGTGCGCGGCGGCGAAGGCGTTGAAGGTGTCGTAGAGGAACTCGCGGAGCGGCTTCGGGTGCTCGATGTTTTCGACCTTCTCCATGCGTTCCTCGTAGGGGACGCCCTCGGCCTTGAGGCGGTTGATCTCGTCGCCCTTGGCGCGGCTGACCTGGGCGCGGAGGATCTGTTCGGGGTCCTCGACGATGGATTCGCAGAGCGTGAGCACGTCGAGCGCGTAGTCGGGCGACTCGCGGTCGAGCTTTTGCAGGGTATCGATCAGGTAGATCGAGAGCGCCTGGTGGAGGGAGAAATCGTCCTGGAGCGCGACGTTGACCTGGAGGCGACGGCCGGAGGCTTGTCGGGGAACGATGGATACGATGCCGCGTTCAAGGAGGGCGCGGAAGAGCTGCCAGGCGCGGCGGCGGTGGGTTTTCTTCTTCGCGTCGGTCTCGTGGCTGTCGTTGATCAGGCGGCGCATCTCGCGGCAGCCGTCGGCGTCGCGCGCGAGGACCTGGAGCAACATGCCGTGGCCGACCTGGAAACGCGACACGAGCGGCTCGGGCGACGCGGTCTGGAGGCGTTCGAGGGTTTTCTTGTCCCAGCCGATCGCGCCCTCGGGGGCGGTTTGTTTGACGAGCTTCTTTTTCTTCGAGGGATCGGCGGCGGCTTTTTGCTCGGCACGGAGGTTCTCGATCACCCATTCGGGGGCCTGGACGACGACGTGGCCGACGTCGTCGTAGCCCTTGCGGCCGGCGCGGCCGGCGATCTGCCGGAAGTCGCGGACGGAGAGGGTGGAGGCCTTGGTGCCGCCGTATTTCCAGAGCTGGGTGAAGACGACGGTGCGGAGCGGGACGTTGATGCCGACGCCGAGCGTGTCGGTGCCGCAGATGACCTTGAGCAGGCCCTTTTGCGCGAGCTGCTCGACGAGGATGCGGTAGCGCGGGAGGAGGCCGGCGTGGTGGACGCCGATGCCGTGGCGGAGCCAGCGCTTGAGCTCCTTGCCGTAGGGGCTGGTGAAGCGCGCGCCTTCGAGGGCGGCGGCGAGCGTGGCTTTTTCCTCCTTGGTGCAGATGGCGAGGCTGGTGAGGTTTTGCGCGGTCTCGGCGGCGGCGCGCTGCGTGAAGTGGACGAGGTAGGCGGGGACGCGGCGCTCGAGAAGGAGTTGCTCGACGCGCTCGGCGAGCGGGGTCTCGGACCACTCGAAGTTAAGCGGCACGGGGCGTCGGTCGCTGCGGACGACGGCGACGGGCACGCCGGTGCGGCGTTCGACCTCGCGCTCGATGGCCTTCGTGTCGCCGAGCGTGGCGGACATGAGGAGGAAGCGGCTGCGCGCGAGGGCGACGAGCGGGACCTGCCACGCGACGCCGCGCTCCTGGTCGGAGTAGTAGTGGAACTCGTCCATGATGATCACGGACAGGCCGGCCTCGTCGCCGCGGGCGAGGGCCTGGTTGGCGAGGATCTCGGCGGTGCAGCAGAGGATGGGGGCGTCGGCGTTGACGGTGGCGTCGCCGGTCATCATGCCGACGCGCTCGGGGCCGAAGTCGCGGCAGAGGGAGAGAAATTTCTCGTTCACCAGCGCCTTGATCGGGCAGGTGTAGATGGAGCGCTTGCCGCGGGAGAGGGCGAAAAAGTGGGCGGCGGCGGCGACGAGGGATTTGCCGGAGCCGGTTGGCGTATTCAGGATTACATTACGACCGGCGAGGAGCTCGAGCACGGCCTCCTCCTGCTCGGCGTAGAGCTCGAGGCCCTTGGCCGCCATGGCGTCGAGGAAGCGCGAGAGCAGGGCGTCGTCGTTCGCGGCCTCGGCGAAGGAAAGCGGGGCGAGGGGCGGGGCGGGCGGAGGCGTGGGGGCGGCGGTGGACAAGGCGTCTAAAAATTCTCCGATGCGCGCCGCAGGCAAGGCCCGCGTCGAGCGACGTGCTGTTTTCAGCGCGCGCCGCCCCAGGCGGGGAAGAGGGCCGTCACGGAGCTGCGATAGCCGCCGGTGCCGCGTTCGAGGGCGAACTTGGTGAGGAAGAGGGCCACCGGCAGCGAGAGGCCCGCGCAAGCCAGGCACAAGGAGACCTGCTGACGAAGCGCGAAGCCAAAGACGAGAGGGATGGTCTGAAGTGCCACCATCAGGATGATCAGCAGCAGGTAGTTGCCGCGCCCGAAACCGCGCCAGACCGAGAGCGGAACGATCAGCGCAAGCGAGCAGATGATGACCACGTTTCTCACGCTGACGAGTTGAGCGGCTTCCGCTCCGGACACGGCTCCGACGACCCCTGCGTTGATCGCGGCCAGCGCGAGACAGGGAATGAGAAATGCGGATAGGAGCGTGAGGGCGAGCCGGGCGGAGGAGATCGGCAGCGAGCGTAGAAAACGTAGCTGCGTCAGCACCGGAAGGATCGCGAACATGAGAACAAACCAGAAGGGCATCACGCCCGTCTCCACGCTCGACCGCAGCGCGGCGCGCCAGTCCTTCGTGCCGCCGAGCAGCATCATGAGCGGCGAGACAAGAATCATCAGAAGCCCGAACGCGATCGCTCGAAGCGAGGTGCGAACGAGCAGATAGCTCACGCCGCCATAGCCGCGGAAGGAGTCGGGATATGCGGGCGCGGCGGCGGCTTTTTCCGCGGCGGGAGCGGTCACCCGCAAGGTTGCGCGCCTCAACACCAGTTGCTCGGCGCGAATCCAGCCGAAGGCGGTGAGAAAGAATCCGACGGTCAGAAACACGACCTGCGCGCCGACGTGCTTCTCGATCCAGCGGGTGAAGACGATGCAACCGCCGGCGAGCAATCCCCACGCGACGCCCATGAGAACGTTTTTGGTCTGCTGTCGCCAATCGAGGGCCGCGCCCGTGCCGAGGTGGAAGAGCAGCGTGAACGCGGAGCCGAGCCAGAGCCAGACGGAGAGGACTTGGACGCCGAAATCCGCCCAGGGAAACGCAGCTTCGGGATGCGCGAGCAACCGGATGATCACACCGAAAAGGAGCAACACGGAGACGAGTGTCGCGGGCGCCCCGACGCCGGCCCACCACCAGGCGCGGCCAAGTGCTCGCGAACCAATCGGAAGGATGGAGGTGACGCGCAGCACGCCGCGCTGGAGCTCGAGGGAGAGCGGCAGCGCGGCCATGAAAAAGGACAACTGATACACGAAGCCGGCGAGGCCGAGCTCTCCACCGCGGGGCTTCGACAGCGACTGGCCCACGGTCAAGGTCAGGATCAGGGCGCCGCAGAGCGCGAAGATCCAGGCCTTGCGGCGCAGATAGTCGAAAAGCACGCGGTTCATGCGACGGCCTCCGCGGGTGCGGACGAGGGGTCTTTCACCAGCGCGACGAACAAGTCCTCGAGCGTGAGGCGGGTGAGCGTGAGCTCGCGCGCGCCGCGGCTTTGCAGCCATTCGGCGGCGCGGCTCTGTTGATCAAGCAGCGCGTGGTGGCGCGCGCCGGCGCGGCGGAGAAACACGAGGCCGGCGGGAGGGGTCGCGGGCGGAGGCGCGTCGAGGAAGAACTCCGCGAGGCGGTAGCGGTCGACGATCTCGTCGGTGCGGCCTTCGAGGAGGAGTTTGCCGCCTTTGAGCAGGCCGACGTGGTCGGCGAAGCGCTCGATGTCGGCGAGGCCGTGCGAGGAAATCAGCACGCTGCGTTCGCCGCCCTCGACGGCGCGGAGGAGTTCTCCGAAGGCCTGTTGCTTAGAGACCGGATCGAGGCCGGTGGTGGGCTCGTCGAGCACCAGGAGCTCGGGGCGGCGGGCGAGGGCGAGGAGGAGAGCGAGCTTGGTCCGCGAGCCGAAGGAGAGCGTGGCGATCTTGTCGTTCGCCCCGAGGCCGAAGACGCGCATGAGCTCGGCGCAGTAGGCGTCGTCCCAGTCGGGGTAGAAACCGCGCACGAAGCGGACGGCTTTGCCGACCTTGCCCCAGGCGGCGAAATTGAGCTCGGGGCTGACGTAGGCCGCGCGGCGCTTCAGCTCCACGTCGTCGTCGCGGTGGTCGAGGCCGAGCGCGCGGATCGTGCCGGCGTCGTTGCGGCCGAGGCCGAAGAGGAGGTCGATCGCGGTGGTCTTGCCCGCGCCGTTGGGGCCGATGAGGCCGTAGATCGCGCCGCGGGGCACGGTGAGGTCGAGCGGTCCGAGCGTGAAGCCGGAGTAGCGTTTCACGACGCCGCGGAGTTCGATGGCGGGGGCGGTGGGGTTCATTTTTTCTCCTTCAAAATTTCCTGGGCGAGGGCGGCGATTTCCGAGGGCTTGAGGCCGGCCTCGGCGGCCTCGCGAAACGCCTCGCGCAGCAAGTCGCGGGCGGTGGTGAGCTTGGCCTCGCGGCTGCGGTCGCGGCCGTTTTCGGCGACGAAGGTGCCGAGGCCCTGGCGGCGGAAGATGATGCCCTCGCGCTCCAGCTCCTCGTAGGCGCGTTTCACGGTGATGACGCTGACCAGCAGGTCTTCCGCAAGCTGGCGGAAGGAGGGGAGCGGCGCGCCGGGGGCGAGGCGGCCCTCGCCGATCTCGCGCTTCAGGCGGTCGACGATCTGCTGATAAAGCGCGCCGTCGGCGGCGGGGGAGATCGGGCCGAGCAGGAGCGATATTTTCCGTTCGGGAGGCATCGGCGTCGGGCTGTGTTTTACTGTGTATGTTGAATAATTACAGTTTGGCGAGAAAAAACGCCGGCCCGGGCGGAGCCGACTGTTTTCGCTCGGGATGCGGTAAGCGCTAGTAGCCGGCGGTCGTCGCGGCGGCGGGGGCGGAGCCGGTGAACTCGGCGAGGATGGCGGCGGCGTTGCTCGTGCCGAGGCGGGTGGCGCCGGCCTCGATGAGGGCGCGGGCGTCGGCGAGGGTCTTGATGCCGCCGGAGGCTTTGAGCCGGATCGCGCCGCGGCGGGCGGCGGCCCAGGCGGCGATGTGCTCGACCTTGGCTCCGGCGGCCCCGAAGCCGGTGGAGGTCTTGATGAACTCCACGCCCGCGTCTTCGCAGAGGCGGAGCGAGGCGAGGCGTTGCTCGGCGTCGAGGTAGCAGGTCTCGACGATGACTTTCACGAGCTGGCCGTGGTCATGGGCGCGGCGGGAGAGCGTCCGGAGTTCGGCGTCGACGAGGCCCAGATCGCCGTCGCGGAGGGCGGCGTAGTTCATGACGATGTCTACCTCGTGGGCGCCGGCGGCGTGCATGGCGTCGATCTCGGCGGCCTTCGCGGCCGTGGAAAAGCGTCCGCTGGGGAAGCCGATCACGGTGCCGATCTGGATGCCCGTGCCGGTGAGAGTCTTGGCCGCGAGGGGCACGCTCGTCGGGTAGATCATCACGCAGGCGAAGCGATGTTTCGCGGCCTCGTGGCAGAGCGCGGTGATATCGGCGGCGCTCGCGTCGAGGCGGAGGTTGGTCGAGTCGAGGTGGGCGGCGAGCTGCGCGGGCGTGAGGTTCATGGGTGCGGGGAGCTGGTGGCGAGGAGCCGGGAGTCGGAGGAGGGAAGCGGGTGGTGGAAAATCCGCGCGACCCTGCGCGGTGTCGCGCCGGGAGGCAAACGCCGTGCGCGGGAGGAGCGGCGTTTACCAGGTGTCGGTGCGGAAGGGGACGGCGGGGAGGCCTTCCTTGTTGAAGAGACCGGCCACGGGGGCGTTGCGCCAAGCGTAGCGGACGGCGACGGGTTCGTCGACCTCGGCGCTGCCGACGACCACGGTGTCGCGTTCGATCTTGGCGTCGGCGGGGTGGAAAATCCGATCGGCGCCGGCGAGCTCGAAGCCGGCGAGGGTGTTGAGCGGCGCGATGAGGCCGCCGTGGGCCTGGCCGAAGGTGACGCGAATGGCGGGACGGGGCGCGGGGGCGCCTTCGACGGCGGGCGGCGTGAAGGGCTCGGCTTTCTCGAAGACGGGACCGCTGTCGACGATCGAGAGGCCGTAGTCGCGGGCGAGGGCGAGGCGGGCGAGGCGGCGGCCGACGTCCTTTTTGTTGCGCGGGTGGATGTCGCGCACGTCGCCGATGTCGAGGATGACGGCCTGGCCGGTGGCGGGCAGGGCGAGGGTCTTGGTCTGCGCCTCGCGAAGGAAGGCCCAGGTGGTGCCGGCGGACTCGCGGTTGCCGAAGTTGGCGAGCTGGACCCAGTGGAAGGGAAAGTCGCCCTGGCCGAACTTCGCGCGCCAGCCGCCGATCATGGCGGAGAAGAGTTCGTGATACCGGGCGGCTTGGTCGGCGTTGGATTCGCCCTGATACCAGATCGCGCCGCGGATCCCGTAGGGAACGAGGGGGGCGATCATGGCGTTGTAGAGGCCGGAGGGTGTGGCGTGGTGTCCGGGGCCGGGAGGCGCGGCGGGGGCGCGTTCGGTGAAGCGTTGACCGGCGGTCTCGGCGACGGTCTTGCGCTGCTGCCACGCGGCGAGGTCGGCCTCGTGCTTCGCTTTCTTCCCGGGGTAATCGGCGAGCGTTTTGGCCCACTCTTCGCCGACGTAGGAGAGCGCGGGCGTGGCGGCGACGGTGTCGGAATCGGTCCAGGACTCGGCGCGGGTGCCGCCCCAGGTGCTGTTGATGATGCCGACGGGCACGCCGACGAGGGCGCGGATGTCGCGGGCGAAGTAGTAGCCGACGGCGGTGAAATCGCCGGTGGTGGCGGGCGAGGCGGGTTGCCAGGAGCCTCCCGCCTCGGCGAGGGGTGTGTCGGAGACCTTGCGCGTGATCTTGATGTGGCGGAGGAGCGGATCGGCCGAGGCGGGGACGTCGAGGGCGCGGTCGTAGGTGTCCTTGACGGACCACTCCATGTTGGACTGGCCGGAGGCGATCCAGACCTCGCCGACCAGGATGTCGGACAGGACGACCGTGTTGTGGCCCGCGATGGTGAGCGTGGCGGGGGCGGCGTTGGCGGGGAGCGGATCGAGGGTGACGCTCCAGCGGCCCTGGGCGTCGGCGACGGTCGATTTCGTCTGGCCGGCGAAGGTGACGGCGACTTTTTCCCCGGCGTCGGCGCGGCCCCAGACGGGGACGGCTTTGTCGCGCTGGAGGACGGCGTGGTCCTGGAACAAGGGCGCGGGCCGGACATCGGCGAAGAGGGCGGGCGCGGCGAGCGCGGCGAGCGCGGCGGCGAAAGACGAAACGAGGAGGCGGCGGGGCAGGGCGGGGCTCATGTGGGCGGAAGAGGGAGGCGAATGAAGGGATACGGAAGAGGCGCGCGGCCGATCAGCCACGTGCGGAGGCGGAGCGCGTGCGCTTCAGGAACGCGGCCAGTTCCTTCGCGGTCGGCATGCTGGGCGCGGTGCCGGGCTTGGTGACGGACAGGGCGGCGACGGCCTGTCCCTGGCGGGCGGCGGCGAGGATGTCGCCGTCGTGTTTCACGAAGCCGGCGGCGAAACCGCCGACGAAGGCATCGCCCGCGCCGGTGGTGTCGACCACCTTCACGGTGTGCGCGGGGATCTCCGCGCCGCCCTCGGGCAGGGAGACGAAACAACCGCGTTTGCCGAGCGTGATGACGACGGCGCGCGGACCGAGGCGGCGGCAGAGCGTTTGAAGGGAGTCCGGCGTTTCGGCGGCGAGATCGGCCTCTGAGTAGGGCGCGGCCGCGGCGGGGCGACGTTTTTCACCGACGGTGGCGGCGGTCTTTCGCGGGGCGGGCGCGAGGCCGAGCCGGTTCACGAGCGCGACGAATTCGGTCTCGTTGGGCACGAGGATGTCGACGTGCGCGAGCAACGCGGGGTCGAAGTCGGGCCGCATGGGCGCGGGGTTGAGCAGGGTCGCGGCGCCGGCGCGGCGGGCCGCGCGCAGGACGTGGGCGACGGTGCCGAGGTCGCTCTCGAATTGCGCGACGACGATGCGGGCCCCCTTGAAGAGCGCGGCCGGCAGGTCGCGCGGCGCGAGGGCGGCGTTGGCGCCGAGCGCGACGACGATCTCGTTCTGGCCGCCGTCGTCGACGAGGATGGCGGCGGTGCCGGTGGCGTGTTTCGGTTTCGGGACGAAGCGCGCGGCGATCTTGTTCGCGGCGTAGAAGCGCCGGGCGACCTCGGCGAAGGCGTCCTCGCCCACCGCGCCGACGAAAAGGGTGGCGGCTCCGGCGCGGCCGGCGGCGACGGCCTGGTTGGAACCTTTGCCGCCGGGCCCGGTGGCGAAACGGCCGAGGATGGTCTCGCCCGCCTTGGGAAAGGCGGCGCAGCGCCAGGTGAGGTCTTGCACGTAACTGCCGACGACGACGACGGCCGGGGCGGGGCGGGTGGGCATGGCGTGGCAGCCAACACGCCGGCGCGCGTCGCCGCAAGTTCCTCCGCCGTCGCGCAAATGTGACCTATGCGGCGCCCTTTTACCGCTGTAACAATTGTGAAACGCGCCGCCTTTGCCCTAGGCGGCCCGCCGGAGGCGCGGTAGCTTTCGGCACATTCGTTTCAATTTCCGCAACCGCCTCCTCGCTTCCGCGCCATGTCGGACACCTCCGCCACCTCCGCCAAGAAAATCCTCGTCGTCGACGACGAGACCGACGTCACCGAGCTGCTCGCCTACACGCTCAAGGCGAAAGGCTTCGTGGTGGAGACGCTCAACGACCCCAATCGCAGCATCGGCGTGGCCCGGACCTTCCTGCCCGACCTCGTGGTGCTCGACGTGATGATGCCCGACCTGAACGGCATCCAGATCTGCCGCATGATCCGCGCCGACGCGAAGCTCAGGAAGGTGCCGGTGATCTTCCTCACCGCCAAGGCCGAGGAGGGGGATCGTATCCAAGGATTGGAGACGGGGGCGGACGACTATCTTTGCAAGCCTTTCAGCACGAAGGAGCTCGTCCTGCGCATCCAGACCATCCTGCGCCGGGTGGGCGACGGCGCGCCCGAGGCTCCGAAGCTGCTGGGCGCGGGCGCCATCCTGCTCGATGGCGAGCGCCACGTGGTGACGGTCGCCGGGCAGCCGGTCGAGCTGACCGCGACCGAGTTCAAGCTGCTCCGCCTCCTGATGGAGCGCCGCGGTCGCGTGCAGACTCGCGAGCACCTGCTCATCAACGTCTGGAACTACGAGACCGAGATCGAGACGCGCACGGTCGACACGCACGTCCGCCGCCTGCGCGAAAAGCTCGGCACCGAGGCGGACTGGATCGAGACGATCCGCGGCGTTGGCTACCGTTTCGCCGAGCGTCGCTCCACCGAGGCCGCGAACACCTGAGCCGCCGGGCCGTCTCGCGCCGGGAGTCCGCCGCCGGGGCGGCGCGCGGCGCGCGCTCGCGTTCGGGCGGGCTTTCCCCGAGCGTCGGTTTTCCGCCGGCACCATCGAACCGCCCATGCTTCTCTTCGCCCTCGTCGTCACCCTGATCGCGCTCGGTCTCGCCCTGCGACGTCTGGCGAACCATCGGCGCGCCGTGGCCGCGCTCCTCGCCTCCTTGCGAGCCCGCCGGCCGCTTTTGCGGGAGGATCTGCCGGGCGCCTTGGTGCCGGGCTGGGACGAGCTTTGCGCCGCCGCCGGCGAGCTCAGCGCCGAGCTGGGCCGGCTGACGCAGCGGCACAGCGGACAGCTCGCGCAACTGGAGGCCACGCTCGGCTCGGTGCAGGAGGCGGTGCTCATCATCGATTCGAGCAACTACGTCCTGCTCGCGAACCAGGCCTTCCACGCGATCTTTCCCAAGTCAGGCAGGATCCTCGGCGAGCGGCTCGAGCTCGCGCTGCGCAACGACGCCTTTCTGCGCCTGGTGGAAGACGTGCGCGCGGGCCGCGCCCGGCCGCGCCAGGAGATCGAGTTCGTCGACGCGAAGGGATCCACCTGGGTCGAGGTCACCGCCTCCGCGGTCGCCCCCTTCGAGGACCGCTCCGGGCCCTGCCTGCTCTTCGTGTTGCACGACATCACGCGTCAGAAGCGCCTCGAGAACGTGCGAAAGGACTTTGTCGCCAACGTCTCCCATGAGCTGCGCACGCCGCTCTCCGTCATCAAGGGCTACGTCGAGACCCTCGTCGACGCGGAGGACGGCATGCCGCCCGCGGACCGCGCGCGTTTTCTCAAGACCATCCAGCGCCACGCCGAGCGATTGAACTCCCTGCTCGAGGATCTGCTCGCGCTCTCTCGTCTCGAGTCCTCCCAGCCCGGGCTGGTGCGCGAGCGCGTCGACCTCGGCCAGCTGCTCGCCTCGTCGCTGGAGGATTTTCGTTCCCGTCCAGCCGCCGAGGGCCACCGCTTCGGCCTCGCGATCGACCCCAACACCCCGGCCGTCCTCGCCGATCCGCTCAAGCTCGGGCAGGTTTTGGACAACCTCGTCTCCAACGCGCTCAAATACACCCCGCGCGGCTCCCGCATCGAGATCGGCGCCCGTATGAGCTCGGCGGATACGGTGGAGATCTTCGTCCGCGACGACGGCCCCGGCATCCCGGCCGAGGACCTGCCCCACATCTTCGAGCGCTTCTACCGGGTGGACAAGGGCCGCTCCCGCGAGACGGGCGGCACCGGGCTCGGGTTGAGCATCGTGAAACACATCGTGCAGCTCCATGGCGGGAAGGTCTGGGCCGAGAGCAAGGTCGCGGCGGGCACGACGTTTTTCCTCACGCTTCCGCTTCGTCCGGCCTCGTCCGCGGGCGCCGCGGCCTGAGGAGGGCGCCGGGGCCGCCCTAGACGTCGGCGCGTCCGCGACGCCCCGCGTTGACCTTCGTCCCCGCCTTTGCGTGCGTGACGGCCACGTCCCGCGTTTCCGTGCCGCTCGATCTCTATTCCAACATCCGCGACCAGCGACTCGCCGCCCTGCGCGGGGAGTTTTTTCCGCGTCTCCCCTTGTCGGAGGGGCGACCCCTCACGCTCGAGATCGGCTGCGGACACGGCCATTATCTCAACGCCTTTGCGGCGGCCCATCCGGACGAGTTTTGCGTCGGCATCGATCTGCTCGCCGACCGGATTGAGCGCGCCGAGCGCAAGGCGACGCGCGCTAAGCTCGCCAACCTGGCCTTCGTCCAGGCCGAGGCCTCGCTTTTTCTTTCGGCCCTGGCCGCGTTGTCCGGCCCGGCCGCTGGTTCCGCCGCGCCGGCGCCGCGCCTCGGTCGCGTCTTCGTGCTGTTTTCCGACCCGTGGCCCAAGCGCCGCCATTGGAAACACCGCGTCCTGCAGGCGGGGCTGCTCGACACCTTGGCGGATCTGGCGGCGCCCGGCGCCCGGCTGCATTTCCGCACCGATCACCCGGAGTATTATGATTACGCCCGTGACGTTGTGGTGAATCACCCGCGTTGGAATCTCGCGTCCGCCGAGGCGGAACCGTGGCCCTTCGAATATGTCTCCGTGTTTGAGGAGCGCGCGCTAGCCGGTGCGCCTCAGTCGCTTACCGCGGTTTTAAACTAGACCGTTTGTTTGGCCATAAGAGAAGGGCCGTCCCTGTCTTGGCCGCCCTAATGACCCCAGTGCTGGTAGATATCTACCACTTCCAAGATTGACGCACCCTCTTGCGGCTACCTAGTTCGTGCTCTTTTCCCCTCTTTCCATGGCCTCCCGCGTTTCCGCTTCCGTCCTCAAAACCCTCGTCGCGCTGCCGCTTTTCGCGGTCTTCGCCGCGACGGCGCACGCGAGTGGCGGCCATGAGGCGGCCAGCTCGCTGAAGGATTTCATCGGCCTGCCCGTCACCAACACGATCCTCACCAGCTGGATCATCACGATCGCCATCATCGTCGCCGTTCGCGCCGCCGTCGGCACGCCGAGGCTCGTTCCCGGCCGTGGCCAAGCCGTGCTGGAGACCGTGGTCGGAGGTCTGCGCGATCTCTACGAGCCCATCGTCGGCAAGAAGGCCATGCCCGGCTCCTTCCCGATTCTCGTCACGCTTTTCATCTTCATCGTCCTCCACAACTGGTCCGGTTTGCTGCCTTTTGTCGGCACCGTGGGCTGGGGTCACACCGACGCCGAGGGACATTTCCAGCTCACCGCCCCCCTGATCCGTCCCCACACCTCCGAGATCAACGGCACGGTCGCCCTCGCGCTCGTCTCCTTCGGCGGCTGGTTCATCCTTTGCATGAAGTATGCAGGCCCCGGCCTGCTGATCAAAGACCTCTTCGGCAACAAGGCCGACAAGAAGGAGCTCCATCCCGCGATGTATTGGGGCCTCTCGCTCGTCTTTCTCGTGGTCGGCGTGATCGAGGTCGTGTCGATCTTCATCCGCCCGGTGACGCTCTCGATGCGTCTTTTCGGCAACGTGTTCGGCGGCGAGAGCCTCCTGCACGCCATGTATTTCCTCCCGCCCTTCTACTTCCTGGAACTGCTCGTCGGTCTCGTGCAGGGCCTCGTCTTCACCCTCCTCACCTCCGTCTACATCGGCCTGATCTGCAATCACGGCGACGACCACCACGACGACGAGCACGGTCACGACGACCACCACTGAGATTTTTCGCTTTCGTCGAGCGCCAAACGCGGGCCCACGCGCCACACCAAACGCGGGCGACCGGCAAAACCAAAACAACCAACCCAACATCCACACATGATCATCGCTGAAATCACTGGTAACATCGCTTCCGCCGCCGGTCTCATCGCCGCCGCCGCCGCCGTCGGCGCCATCGGCACCAAGGCCGCCGAGTCTGTCGGTCGCAATCCCGCCGCTTCGGGCAAGATCCTCGTCCAGTCCATCCTCGGTATGGCGCTCGCCGAAGGTCTCGGCCTCCTCGCCCTCTTCCTCGCGAAGTAAGGTCGGGCCCGTTCGCGTTTAGTTTTTCGGGCCCCGATCACCCCGCGCCGTCCTTACCCGGCGCGGATCCGGGGCCCGCTTCCTTTTTCCTTTCGTCCGTTTTCGTATTTCCCCTCCGTTCGTCGGTTCGATCCACCCTTCGTCATGATCTCGCTCCTTCTGGCCACCACCACTCCCGCCCTCGAAGCCGCCCACGGCCACGAGGCCTCGGGCCCCGCCGCGCTTCTCGAGAAGTTCGGTTTCCAGTGGGGCTATGTCGCGATGCAGCTGCTCAGCTTCGCGATCCTGGCCTACGTGCTCTATCGCTTCGCGATCAAGCCCACGCTCGCCCAGATGGACGAGCGCAACCGCCAGATCGAGTCCGGCCTGAAGAACGCCGAGGCCACCGCCGCCAAGCTCGCCGAGGCCAGCCAGCAGGCCGCCGCCCAGCTCAAGACCGCCCAGGTCGAGGCCAACAAGATCGTCGACGAGGCCCGCAAGGCCGCCAAGGAGCTCTCCGAGCGCGAGACCGCCGCCGCCACCGAGCGCGCCAACGGTCTGCTCAAGAAGGCCAACGAGGCCGCCGAGCTCGAGCGCAAGAAAATCATGGCCGAGGCCCAGCAGGAGATCGCCCGCCTCGTCGTCGCCACGACCGAGCGCGTCCTCGCCAAGAAGCTCACCGACGCCGACCGCGCCTCCTACAACGAGGCCGCCGCCCGCGAGCTCACCAACGTCTAAAGCCTGATCGCACGTAGCGGAACGGCGGAGCCGTTTCGCCTCCGATTCACCCTCCCCTCTCCCAGCTCCCTGCTCCAATCATGGCCGCCGTCTCCGCCCAAACCCGCGCCTACGCCAAACAGCTTCTCCAGATCTCCCTGGAGAACGGCGTGGTCTCCGCCGAGCGCGTCGCCGGCGTCCTCGAGTATCTCGAGAAAAACCCGCCCGCGCGCCCGCAGGCCGTCCTCGCCGCCTACCACAAGCTGGTCGCCGCCGAGCTCGCCAAGGGCGAGGCCCGCGTCGAGCACGCCGGCCCGGTTTCCGCCGAGGCCCTCGCCTCCGTCGCCGCCGCCCTCGGCAAGCGCTACAACCGCCCGGTCACCGCGATCTCCGCGCCCAACCCGAAGCTGCTCGCCGGTCTTCGCGTCCGCATCGGCGACGACGTCTTCGAGTCCTCCGTCTCCGGCCAGCTCGCCGCCCTCGCCGGCGCCGCCTGATCCATCCGCCCCAGTATCCAGTTTCCAATTACTCTCCCCAGACCCTTTCACAAAATGAGCACCGTCCTCGCCCAAATCGAATCGCAGATCGCCAAGCTCTCCGCCAAGGCCGTCCGCAAGAACACCGGCGTCATCACGACCGTCGCCGACGGCGTCGCCAAGGTTTCCGGCCTCTCCGAGGTGATGTATAACGAGATGGTCGCCTTCCCCGGCGGCGTCATCGGCATCGCGCTGAACCTCGCCGAAGACGAGGTCGGCTGCGTCGTCCTCGGCGACGTCTCCAAGCTCAAGCAGGGCGACGAGGTCCAGACCACCGGCAAGCTCCTCTCCGTCCCCGTCGGCAAGGGCCTCCTCGGCCGCGCGGTCGACGCTCTCGGCAACCCCGTCGACGGCAAGGGCCCCATCGCCGCCACCGAATCCTATCCCGTCGAGAAGATCGCCCCCGGCATCATGGCGCGTAAGTCGGTTTCCCAACCGCTCTTCACCGGCATCCAGGCCATCGACTCCATGATCCCGATCGGCCGCGGCCAGCGCGAGCTCATCATCGGCGACCGCGGAACCGGCAAGACCACCATCGCGATCGACACGATCATCAACCAGGCGAACATCAACCGCGTCGGCCTCGCGTCCGGCGACCCGAAGTTCCGCCCCGTCTACTCCATCTACGTCGCGATCGGCCAGAAGAACTCCAACATCGTCCGCACGATGGCCGCCCTCGAGGCCGCCGGCGCGCTCGAGTTCACCTGCATCGTCGCCGCCCCCGCCGCCGACAACCCCGCCAACCAATACCTCGCCCCCTACTCCGGCGCGGCCATCGGCGAGTGGTTCATGGAAAACGGCCAGGACGCCCTCATCGTTTACGACGACCTTTCCAAGCACGCCGTCGCCTACCGCCAGATCTCGCTCATCCTGAAGCGTCCCTCCGGCCGCGAAGCCTATCCCGGCGACGTGTTCTATCTCCACTCCCGCCTCCTCGAGCGCGCCGCCCGCCTCGACGGCAAGGGCTCGCTCACCGCGCTGCCCATCATCGAGACCCTCGCCGGCGACGTTTCGGCCTACATTCCGACCAACGTGATCTCGATCACCGACGGTCAGATCTTCCTCGAGACCGACCTCTTCAACCAAGGCATCCGCCCCGCCGTCTCCGTCGGTCTCTCCGTCTCGCGCGTCGGTTCCGCCGCCCAGATCAAGGTCACCAAGCAGGTCGGTGGTAAGCTCAAGGGCGAGCTCGCCCAGTTCCGCGAGCTGGCCGCCTTCGCCCAGTTCGGCTCCGACCTCGACGCCAAGACCAAGGCCCAGCTCGACCGCGGCTCCCGCATCGTCGAGCTCTTCAAGCAGCCCGCCTTCAGCCCCATCTCGATCGAGCTCCAGGCCGTCACGATCTTCGCTCTCCAGAAGGGCTACTACGACGGCATCGACATCAAGAAGGTCACCGCCACCTCCGTCGCCATCCGCGAGTTCTTCAAGGCCCGCCAGGACGCCCTCCTCACCGAGATCCGCACCAAGGCCGCCCTCGACAAGGACCTCGAGGCCAAGATCGTCGCCGCCCTCGACGCCTGGAAGTCCACCCAATCGGCCTAATCTCAACCGAGTTTGGCCGCAAAAAATCACAAAACGCGCAAAGAAACGAACCGCTCCGGCTCCGATCTTTTTGCGACTTCTGCGCCTCTTTGCGGCTAAACCTCTGAAGACCTAAAATGGCCTCCACACGCGATATTCGCCGACGGATCAAATCCGTCAAAAACACCCGCCAGATCACCAAGGCGATGGAGCTGGTGGCTGCGTCCAAGATGAAGAAGGCGCAGCAGGCCGCCCTCTCCGGACGTTCCTACGCCCAGCTCCTGGCCAAGATGCTCGCCCGCCTCGCCCCGCGCCTTAGCGAGGTGAAGCATCCCTTCCTCGCCCAGCGAGAGATCAAGACCCGCGGCATCCTCCTCCTCACCACCGACAAGGGCCTCTGCGGCCCGCTCAACGCGAACTTGTTCAAGCTCGTGGTCGAGGTGAAGACCCCCGCGAAGTTCTTCTCGGTCGGCAAAAAGGGCACCCAGTTCCTCGCCCGCACCAAGCGCGACCTCGTCGCCGACTTCACCGTCTCCGACAAGCTCGGGTTCGCCGAGGTCAAGCCCGTCATCGACCTGATGGTGAAAGCCTACCTCGACGGCGAGATCGACACCATCGAGGTCATCTACCCGCGCTTCAAGAACACCCTCGTGCAGGAGCCCCAGGTCCGCCCGGTGCTCCCGCTCGCGAGCCTCACCGAGTTCCTCGCCGCCGCGCAGACCGAGGCCGGCAACGCCGCCGGCACCGTCGACGACCGCGACATGGTGTTCGAGCCCTCCGCCGGCGAGATCCTCGACGCGTTGATCCCTTTCTACGTCAACCGTCTCGTCTACCAGCTCGTCCTCTCCGCCCGCGCCTCCGAGCACTCGGCCCGCATGGTCGCGATGAAGACCGCCAAGGACAACGCCTCCAAGCTCCTCGGCGACCTCACGCTGGAATACAACAAGGCCCGCCAGGCCGGCATCACCGCGGAGATCCTCGAGATCGCCGCCGCCCAGTTCGCCACCGCGGCCTGAGCGTAACCGCTAAAGCGCGCTAAGTTTCGCTAAAAACCAAACCCTCAAACCCAAGGATCGATCCTCTGATTTAGCGTCTTTTAGCGCCATTTAGCGGTTTCTTTCCCTCCCCCTTCCTCCCTCTTAGAAAATGAGCAACACCGGCAAAATCGTTCAGGTCATCGGCCCCGTGGTGGACGTGAAGTTCACCAACGAGACCATCCCGCCCATCTACCAGGCGCTCACCGTCGACTTCACCGTCGCGGGCAAGGCCGAGAAGCTGACCCTAGAGATCCAGCAGCACCTCGGCGACGGCGTCGCCCGCGCGATCGCCATGTCCTCCTCCGAGGGCCTCTCCCGCGGCATGACCGTGGTCGACACCGGCGCCCCCATCTCCGTGCCGGTCGGCGAAGGCATCCTCGGCCGCATCTTCGACGTCACCGGCACCCCCGTGGACGGCAAGGGCGAGGTCAAGTTCACCAAGAAGTATCCCATCCACCGCGCCGCCCCGGCCCTCGTGGAGCAGAGCACCAGCGCCGAGATCCTCGAGACCGGCATCAAGGTCATCGACCTCATCGCCCCCTTCACCAAGGGCGGCAAGGTCGGCGCCTTCGGCGGCGCCGGCGTCGGCAAGACCGTCGTGATCATGGAGCTCATCAACAACATCGCCAAGACGCACGGCGGCTTCTCCGTGTTCGCCGGCGTCGGCGAGCGCTCCCGCGAAGGCAACGACCTCTACCACGAGATGTCCGAGGCCGGCGTCATCAAGCAGGACAAGCTCGACGAGTCCAAGGTCGCGCTGGTCTACGGCCAGATGAACGAGCCCCCGGGCGCCCGTATGCGCGTGGCCCTCTCGGCCCTCGCGATGACGGAGTTCTTCCGCGACGAGCAGAACCGCGACGTGCTTCTCTTCGTCGACAACATCTTCCGCTTCTCGCAGGCCGGCGCCGAAGTGTCCGCCCTCCTCGGTCGCTCGCCCTCCGCGGTGGGTTACCAGCCCACCCTCTCCAACGAGATGGGCCAGCTCCAGGAGCGCATCACCTCCACGAAGAAGGGCTCCATCACCTCCTTCCAGGCCGTCTACGTTCCCGCCGACGACTTGACCGACCCGGCCCCCGCCAACACCTTCGCCCACCTCGACTCCACGATCGTGCTCGAGCGCTCCATCGCCGAGCTCGGCATCTATCCCGCCGTCGATCCGCTCGCCTCCGTTTCGAAGGCGCTCGAGCCCTCGATCGTCGGTCAGGAGCACTACCAGGTCGCCCGCGAGGTCCAGCGCGTCCTCCAGCGTTACAAGGACCTCCAGGACATCATCGCGATCCTTGGTCTCGACGAGCTCTCCCCCGAGGACAAGGCCCTCGTCTATCGCGCCCGCAAGATCCAGCGCTTCCTCTCGCAGCCCTTCACGGTCGCCGAGGTGTTCACCGGCGCCGCCGGCAAGCAGGTGCCCGTCAAGGACACCATCCGCGGCTTCAAGATGATCCTCAGCGGCGAACTCGACCACGTGGCCGAGGGCGACTTCTACATGAAGGGCGGCATCGACGAGGTGCTCGCCGCCGCCGGTTCCAAGAAGTAATCCAAACGGATTAACCACGAAAGACACGAAACACACGAAAACCGAACCGTCGGGCTTACTCCGACCTTTCGTGTAGTTCGTGTGTTTCGTGGTTTAAAACCTCCGCCTTCGCCATGGCTCTCACCCTCGAAATCGTCACTCCCGAAGCCCGGGTCTACTCCGACACCATCGACACGGTCGTCATCCCGACCGCGCAGGGTGAGATCGGCATCCTTCCCGGACACATCCCGCTGCTCACCAAGGTCGAGCACGGCGAGCTCCGCGTGACCAAGAACGGTGCGGAGTCGCGTCTCGCGGTCGGCAACGGCTTCGCCCAGATCGAGGGCGACACCGTCTCGATCCTGGCCGAGCGCGCCGTCACCGAGGAGAAGATCGACGAGGCCTCGGTCGAGGCCGCGCTCAAGCGTGCCGAAGAGGCGATCAAGAACGCGCCCAAGGACGGCGATCCCTCCGAGCTCGAACAGCTCCAGGAGACGATCCGCTTCGCCGGCGTGCAGCTCGCGCTCAAGCGGCGCGTGCGCTGATCGCCCCCGGTTTTTTCAAAAAGGCGCGGCCTTCGACGGCCGCGCCTTTTTTGCGCCCGCGAGCGGGCCGCGCTCGCGATAGACGGCGATGTGGCAATCCACGGAAGGCTCGCGGAATCCGGCTCCTTTGCCCACGTTTTGCGCATGTCGCAGCCGCAGCCCGAAAACTCGACCGAATTTCATGTGGGACGTCGTGGCCAAGTGCTTGGCGTCATGTCGCTCGAGGCGCTGCGTCGTCTCCGCGAACGCGGGGAATTGAGCGGCGAGGAGCTGGCGTGGCGCGCCGGCATGGCGGAGTGGCGCCCGCTGGCCGAGTTCCTCGGCCCGCCCCGTGCCGAGCCGCGTTTCCCGCCGCCCTTGACGCCCGCAAAAAAGCCCTCGCGCGTCTGGCTCTATTGGCTGCTCGGCGGTGGCGCGGTCTTCGCGCTCTGCCTTGCCGCCCTCGGCTTCTGGGCGGCGCGCGCCGCCAGACGCGTCATCGCCAACGGTCCCCCCGCGGTCGAATCCGTCTGGACCGAATCCGCCCGGGCGGACGGCCTTGAGCTCGTCGGCTCGATAAGGCCCCGGCCCGAGTCGCGCACGATCCAGGGACGTCGGCCGGAGGGCTACGCGTTTCGGGAGCGCCATTACATCGAGGGTTACACGCGCGACGGGCGGCCTGCGGCGGCGGACGCGGACGAAGAGCGCCGCTTCATCCAGCTCTGGATCGACCTGAATTTCGGCGAGGCCGGCGCCGACGCCGAACAAGCCTGGCGCGAACTGGGTCAAAAGCTCGTGGCGAAACCCGAGGGGCGGGACGCGCTCGTGCTGATGACGCTCGCGCTCGGCGGCTTCGCGCCCCCCGACGTGAAATACGCGGAGTTTCTGGAGACCGCGGTCAACGCCTTCGAAGGTTCGCGGCATCGGCCCTATCCGCGTTTTTGCGCGGTGGTCAACCTCGCCGCCGCGCTGCCCCGCGCCTCCGACCGTATCCGTGATCTCGACGCGCGGGCGCTCGAACTGCTTCGCGACGCGCTTTCCGGCCGCGACCTCGCGGCCGCGGAACAGGAGATTCTCGGAGACAACCTGGTGGGCGGCTGGGGCGAGGCGTTTTTCAAACGGAACCCCGATCGGGTTTGCGAGCTCGTGGAGCAGGCCGGCAAGGACTGGCGCTGGCTCGCGCTGTTGCTCTCGGGCGAGCGATATGTCGCCAAGGCGTGGGCGGTGCGCGGAGGCGGCTACGCCCGCACGGTCACCGAGGACGGCTGGGCCGGCTTTGGCGACAACCTCGAAAAGGCGTGCGTCGATCTCGAAGCCGCCTGGCGGCTGGCACCGAACCGGCCTCTCGCTCCCGCGCGCATGATCGCGGTGGCGATGGGGCGGTCGCGGACCGAGGATATGCGCGTGTGGTTCGATCGCGCGCTCGACGCCCAGATCGACCACAAGGGAGCCTGGGGCGCGATGCGCTGGGCGCTGTGGCCGCGCTGGTTCGGCAGCCATGAGGCGGTGCTCGCGCTGGGTGTCGCCGCGGTCGACACCGGGCGTTTCGACACCGACGCGCCGCGCCAGCTCATCGACGCGATCTTCGCCGTCGAAAACGACGCCGAAACCAAGGCGCCGCGGCTTTTCGCCCGACGCGACGTCTGGCCGCAGGTGCGTCGGATGTATGAGGGCTATCTCGCCGAGCCTTCGCAGGCGCGTTGGCGGGATGGCTGGCGGACCGCCTACGCGAGCGCCGCGTATTTGGCGGAAGAATACGACGAGGCGCGAGCGCAGCTCGAAAAGCTGGATTGGCGGCCCTTGCCCGGGCCGCTTCAGGGCTGGGGCGCCGACCTCTCGCGCATGCACCTGGAGGTGGCGGCCCGCACCGGCCCGCAGGCAAGGCGGGTCGCCGAGGCCGAGGCGCTGTGGGCGCGGGGCGGCCGGGATCTCGCGCGGGAGCGCTACCGGGAGATTTTGAAAACCTCGTCCGACGCCCGGACGCTGGAGTGGGCGCGGTTTCGCGCCGGGTCGCAATGAAGCCCTGGTTGGCCGCGCTCGTTTTTGGCACGCTGGGCCTGATGTCGGGCCGGGCGGCGGAGACCGTGGTGCTGCTGCACGGGCTGGGGCGCGGGCCGGCGTCGATGCGGCCTTTGGAGCCGGCCTTGCGTCGCGAAGGCTACGTGGTTCTCAACCTCGGTTATCGTTCCCGGAGCGAGACGATCGCCGAGCTGGCGGAAAAAACCCTCGGTCCGGTTTTCGCGAAGGCTCCGGCCGGCGCGCGAATCCACGTCGTCACCCATTCGCTGGGCGGCATTCTCGTGCGCCAGTATCTGGCGACGCACGGCGCGCCCGCTTCGCTCGGCCGCGTGGTGATGCTCGCCCCGCCCAACGGGGGCAGCGAGATCGTGGACCGGCTTGAAACGTGGTCGCTGTATGCGCGAATCAACGGGCCGGCCGGACTCGCCCTCGGCACCGCACCGACCCATGCGCCGGCGGCGCTGGGTGCGATTCCCCGAGGCGCGGAGATCGGAGTCATCGCGGGCGACTTCTCTTGGAATCCCTTGTTTTCGGCGCTTATCCCGGGGGCCGACGACGGAAAAGTCTCGGTTGCGCGCACTCACCTGGCTGGCGAACGCGACCACGTCACGCTGCCCTACTCGCACACCTGGCTGATGAACCGGGCCGAGACGCGTCGTCAGGTGGCGGCGTTCTTGCGGGACGGACGCTTTATCCGTTCATGAAAAAACCGCCCGTCACAAGTGATCGGGCGGTTAAGGAAAACTGAATTGTTGTCGCGACTTAGTAGTCGTTGGCGCTGAAGAGGCCCCAGAACACCTTCACCTGGGTGCCCGAAACGTCGCCGGCGTCGCCGGCCAGCTCGTTGACATTGGCGTCGATGCTGGTGCGGGGGGCGGGTTGGTAGGCGCCTTTTTCCACCTCGACGAGGCCTCCGAGGACGCTCGTGGAGCTGCCGGTGCGGGTTTTCTGGTGAGCGCAACCGGTAAAGACGGCGGCCGTGGCGATGAGGGCGAGGGGCAGAAGGGCCTTCTTATTCATAGGGGAGAGGCAAATGAATGATCGGAGGCGCCGGCCTTGGCAAGCCTCGCGTCGGACGAGATTGCCGGGCTTCAGGCTCCGGACGAGGACGATGCGGCGGCCGGCGCGAAATCCGGCGAAGCGCGGAGCAGATCCGCCTGCCAGGGCAGAAGAATGTCGTCCAGACGCTGCGGCTCGCGGCAGAGCGTGACCAATGTGCTGCGGGGGGCGATGAGCGTGGGATCGAGGCCCAGCTTCGCGGCGACTTGGTCGCGATGGGATTTGATGCGTTCCTGGCGGTCGATTTCGGACTGGGTGAGATGGATGCGCTCCGTGCGCGGGCGGCGGGGCAGTTCGGCGGGATCGCGCGCGAAGCCCTCGCGGAGGGCGGCGGCGAGCGAGGGGGCGAGGCGGGGCTGGCGTTTGCCGAGGTTGGTGGTCGCGACGATGGTCTCGATCGAGTCGCCTTCCTCCGCGGCTTGGGCGATTCGGGAGAGGATGTCGTTGCTGCAGACCTTGAAGGGTGGGGTGTCGAGCTCCTCGGCCCAGCGTTCGCGCCAGTGCCAGACGGCGTGCAACACGGAGAGACCGCGCCCGCGGAGACGGTCCGAGGGACCCACGCGCCAGGCGGTCTCCTCGTCGCGCGGGAAGCCGGTGAGGCCGCTTTCGATCTGGCGCCGGCATTGCTGGTCGAGCCAGTCGAGACGGTCGAGGGCGGCGAGTTCGCGGGTGAGCAGGTCGCGCAAGGCCGGCAGGTGCCAGACGTCGAGCGCGGCGTAGTCGAGGAGTTTGGGTGTGAGGGGACGTTTGGACCAGTTGGCCTTCTGGCCGGACTTGTCCAACTGCAGGCCGAAGTGCTGCTCGAGCAGCGCTCCGAGGCCGACGCGCGGGCGGTTGAGCAATTGCGCGGCGAGCATGGTGTCGAAGAGGCTGCGCGGGCGGAAGCGGCAGAGTTCGTGCAGGAGGCGGATGTCGAAATCGCTCCCGTGCATGATGAGGTGCTTCTGCGCGAGGCGTTCCCAGAGGGGCTCGAGCGGAAGCGGCGTCATCAGGTCCACCAGGTAGACCTCGCCGTCGACGAGCAGCTGCAAGAGGCAGACGCGCGTGCGGTAGTGGAACATGTTGTCCGCCTCGGTATCCATCGCGACCTCGTCGACCCGGTCGAGGGCGGCGTGGAGAGGGGCGAGGCCGGCGGGGGTGTCGATGAGCACGAAGTGGGGGGGCTTTTCGCCCGTGGTCGCGGCGGCGACGCGGGAGGGGGCGGCCGCGGGCGGGGCCATGCGGACGCGCGGGATCTCGGCACGAGCGGGGGGCGGCGTGCTAGGACGCGCGCGGGGCGCGGGTGCCGCGGCGGGGGCGGGGGCTTCACCGAGCGGGAGCTCGCTTTGCTCCGGACGTGGTCCTCGACGGCGGCGTCGTGAGCGGGGCCGGGAGGACGACGCGTTATCCGCGGAGGGGGACGAGGCGGTTTCCGCGGAGCGGGTCGGGGCGGAGTCGGATCGCGTAAAGAAGGAGATCAGGCGCTTGAGCATCAATGGGACTCGCGGCGGCGGAGGCACGGTGGGCGTGCGTGCGACCGAGGGCCCTGGGCGGGAGCACAATCTAGCGAGGCGGCCGGGGAAAGCGCAAAAGCAGCTCCGCCGCCCCGTGAGATTACGGGAGGCGTCACTCCGGCCGGGCCGCGAGGGTAAGCTCGGCGGCGGGCAGGCCCTCCGCGACGACCTTCACGGTGGCGGGGCCGGCCGAGCGGGTGGCCTGGATGATCACAAGGGCGCGGCCGTTTGCGGTGGAACGAGTCGACGACCGGGCGCGGGTGTTGTCGCGCAGGTTGCCGTTGTCGAGCGCGAGGAGGCGGGCCGAGCCGGAGACCTCGACCTTGATCGGGCGCTCCTCGGAGCCGATCACGCGCCCCTCGGCGTCGACCAGCTCGACGATGATGTGAACCGCGTCGCGGTTGTCGGCGGCGAGCGTATCGCGGTCGGCCGAGAGGCGAAGGCGGGCGGGCGCGCCGGTGGTCTCGATCTGGGTGTTGAGCGGAGCGACGGCGCCGGAAGAGGCGGAGGGGCCGGTGGTCGAGGGCGCGGGCGTGCCGGTGACGCTCAGCACGCCGGCTTCCCATGGCACGGCGGGCCAGCGGGCGAGGCCGTCCTCGGATTTGGCGGTGCCGATGACGCGGCCGTTGAGCGAGAGGGTGACCTCGGGGAGGTTGGTGTAGGCGACGACCACGGCGGGCTCGTCGTTGCCGGGGATCGCATTCCAGTGGGCGGGGCCGAAGCGGCGGCGCGGGCGGTTGCCGTCGCCCTGGCCTTCGGGGGCGCGGGCGGGGCGGTAGGCGCGGAGGTGGAGCACGGGTTTTTCCGACCAAAGAGCTTCGCGGCGGAGGCCGTCGGTCTTGGCGAAGCCGGCGGTGTCGAAGAGCCCGGCGGAGCTGCCGTGCTCGGGCCAGCCGCCGGATTCGCCGAGGAAGTCGAAGCCGGTCCAGAGGAATTGCGCGGAGATGAACGGCTTGTCTCGCACGGCGTGCCAGTCCTCGAGCCGGTCGCCGTTTTCGCTGCCGTAGAGGACTCGACCCGGGAAGCGGGCGTGGTCGGCGTCGTAGGCGGCTTCCTGGTAGTTGTATCCCACGACATCGAGCATGTTGGAGAGGCCGATGGCGTTGGCGGCGGGGGCGTTGGAGATGGCCATGGTGACCGGGCGGGTCGGGTCCATGCGTTTGACCGCGGCGATGAGCTCGGGCGCGACGAGCGCGAGGCGGGTCATCGAGGGCTGGTTCGGGTCGTCCTTGAACATCTCGACCTGGCGGGAGCGCGGGTGGACGTAGGGATCGGTCGGGTAGTCGATCTCGTTGCCGATGCTGTAGAGGATGACGGAGGGGTGGCGGCGGGAGCGGCGGATGGCGTCCTCGGTGTCGCGGACGGCCCAGGTCTCGAAGTCGTCGCTGTAGCCGGCGCGTTCGGCGGTGCCGACGTTGCGGCCCTTGACCCACTTGCGCTTGCCGAGTTCCCACTCGTCGAAGGTCTCGTCCATGACGAGGAAGCCGAGCTCGTCGCAGAGTTCGTAGAGATCGTCGGCCATGGGGTTGTGGGAGCAGCGGATGGCGTTGACGCCGATGTCGCGCAGGATGCGGAGGCGGCGTTCGAGGACGGCGCGGGGCACGACGGCGCCGGTGTTGCCGGCGTCGTGGTGGATGCAGACGCCTTTGATCTTCAGGTTGCGGCCGTTGAGGAAAAAGCCGGTGTTCGCGTCGAAGCGGAAATCGCGGATGCCGAGCGGCGTGCGGACGGTGTCCACGACGCGGTCGCCGACGGAGACGGTGTGGACGACCTGATAAAGGTAGGGATCGACGACATCCCAGCGGCGGGGCTTGGCGACGGGGTG
>JACCDQ011150616.1_pt1 | contig 26522 bp, 24 predicted proteins | sample 7446031 | NCBI WGS metagenome assembly JACCDQ01 (sample SAMN15323442, study PRJNA562643) | freshwater metagenome | isolation source: river surface water | place: USA:Blue River Watershed | collected 2017-08-17 | reverse complement strand
GTTCGTCATTTGTCCATACTCGAATTTCATCGGTGTTTTCAAAACAAACGATTCCTTTGAATTTTCCACCAGATAAAATAGGAACTTCCATCATGGAGAAAATTTTATTAGGAATCAAATAATTGTCAACGAGTTCTGAATTAAACGCTTCTTCTTGTGCTCTAGTACTAATTATAATGTCTGTTCGACTAATGTGATTAAAGTAAACTGGATATTCTTCTTTATTTAAAAATCCAACATAACTGAATGAATCTTTATCACGTTCATAAGCCGATAAACAAGAAAGTTTTGAAAAATCATCATCGATTAGCCATGCATTGACTCTGTTTATTTTTAAAAAATGAGAGGCGCTGTAAAGAATTTCATTAGCCATGGCTTCTGCATTACCTTCTCCAATATGAATACTTTTAGACAAGCCTTCAATTACTTCAAGGAAAATGGAAGAGCGGTTAATGGGCATTGTTCAGTGATCGATTACAATTACGAAGTGAATGTACGAAAAGGAATGATTACTGCAAGTGAAAATTAACAATTGAGTATTTTTTGTTGTGGTTTCGTCTAAAAACGAACAGAATTTTACTTAATTTTTGAAAATACAACATCAACACGTCTGTTTAATTGACGACTTTCTTCATCGTATTCTTCCACTCTTGGCATTGTATTGCTAAAACCTTCATATTTTAATCGAGTAGGGGAAATACCTTGACTAACAAGCATGGAATAAACGGCATAAGCCCGAGCACTTGAAAGCAACGGATCATTGGCGCAACAAACATGGCCTCGAATAAATGCAAAAGCCTTTGGATTAGCACTTAGAAAATCATATAATCTCCAAATTTCATTTTCCGAACCAGGCAATAAAACATCTTGTCCTGGAACAAATTGAATGTCCAAAACAATTGCGTCGGAACCGTTTGAAGTTAAACTATCTAAATTTACCTTTTCAAATTTGTTGGTTGAAAGTGTTGAAGGTTCCGCAATTGGGACAGGGTTAGAAAACGTGTAAGAAACATCAACTCTTCTCCATTGGTGATAATTTTTTACAGTTTTTACGATTGGGTACTCTTCTCCCACTGATTTTTTTGATGCGGCTTGAATTCCTTTGTTTTGAAAGTAATTATCAACGGTTTGAAGTCGATTGTTTGCTAATTCACGATTCATTTCTACACTTCCCGTGGTATCACAGTAAGCATTAATTGAACTTATTGTCAAATTGGCTCCAGAAACAACATTGAGGAGAGAATCCAGTGATTTTTTACTTTGACTTGTTAAGGAATAATCACCTAGATGAAAGTATAGATGAAGTGTTTTTGATGTTTCTTGTGCTGAACATGTAACACCTGCTAAAGAGATAATAAGGAATAGTAACTTTTTCATGAAATGAATAACTTGTAAAAGAAATATGGTTACATTCCAGTAAATTTGATATCGACCCTTCTATTGCGTTGACGATCACTGTCGTTCAATTCTGGTGTTACCAATGGTTCTTTATTTGACATTCCAATGAAATCAAGTCGTGATTTTTCAATTCCAAGTTTGATTAATTCCTTGTAAACACGTTTTGCTCTTTTTTTAGACATACGCATGTTTTTACCGCAACAAACGTGCCCTCGAATAAGAATATGAGCTCCGCTATTTTTCACTAAGAAGTTGGCTAGATTGTGTATTTCCTTTAAGCTTTTTTCATCCAAATTTGCAGTTCCTTCGAAAAATTCAACGTTTAAAATGTAGGGTGTTGCATTATCTAAGGATGCCAGAATTTCATGATGATTTGTATCGCGAGCAATTGGCTCAGGTTCAATTTTCGGGGAAGTGCTTGTGTCAATCGGATTAGATTGCGTGGAAACCGGAATGATATTTTCATAATAAACATCTACACGTCTCCAGTTTAAATAGGATTGAGCATCGTATATTCTGTTTAAACCTTGAGCCACTTTAGGAATAGCACTATTGTTACCAATGGATAATTGATGTGAAATAAATTCTAACCGTTTTTTTGCGAGCGAATCATTATAGCGCGTTGATCCAATTGAATCTGTGTAGGCATATACCTTTAAAATGGAAATTTCATTCTTTTCGATTTTTTCTTTGAAAAGAATTAGCTGGTTTTGAGAGTAAATTGTTGGAACACTTTGATTTCGATCAAAATAGAATGATTTTATAGTTGTTTGTGAATATCCGAAAACACAAATGAAGAGCACTAAACTATGTAGAATTAAATGTTTCACTGTTTTTTATACGGTCGACAAAAATGTAGGTTACAAAAAAAGGTGCTTAAAATTAAGCACCTTTTCGTTTTGTAAATTTAAATCCTATTTGAATTTCGAGATGTCAACTTTTCCATTAACTGTAATAGAAGTTGTTTTACCACTAAAAGTAACTTCTCCTACAGACAATGTCATCGTGTGAGGGAATAATAATCCATTCACATCTTTGAAATCTGAGTAAGTAGCTGTAGTTTCAACTGTTTCTTCACCGTCTTTTTGAATTGAAATAGATTTAACTTTCATGAAACTTTTCGTATTATAATAATCGAACGTTTCTGTTTCACCATCGTTCCATTTCAAGACATACATATCAACACCATCAACATTTTCAATTCCAACAAGTTCATATTTCATTCCAGTTGAAACATAGTTTAATTCAGGAAACAAACCAACAGATTTTTTCTTAGCAGCGATTTCTTTTTCTGTTAATTCTTTTTGACCTGTTTGCATGTTAGTTGAAGAACCAGCAGATCCATCAAAGTATGATTTTTGTAAAACCATTCCTTGACCTTCCAATTTTTGTCCCTCCGTAGAAGGTGCAACCCAAACTTTCGTGTTTTTCAAAGGGAAAGGAATTTGAGACATTGAAAGTTCTGTTTCTTCCATAACTGATTTGATTTTTTTCAATTTTTTCGCAGCAGCTTTTTTAGATGTAGTTTTTGTAACAGCGTAGATGTACTTGTCGATCAACTCCTCTTTTGTAATATCAGCTGCTTTCATTTCTTTAACTTCGTTTCCGAAAGCATCAAGAAACTCAATTTTTCCGTCAGCATCAAATTGTTTTAAACGCTCAACAATTTCTTCATTTCCAACAACAACGATGTTACAATTTTTAGCAGTAAAATATTGTTGCGCCATTGTCAAAATATCTTCTTTGTTAATTGCTTCCAATCGTTTCAAATAACTTTGGTAGTAATCTTTGTTCAAGTTGTTTTTGATGATATTCAACGCGAATCGGGCAATCGTTTGAGGATTTTCTAACGAACGAGAGAAACCACCAGCCATCGACGATTTTGTTAAGTTCAATTCGTCATCTGTTACATAACCATTGGTAATTCTGTCTAATTCAAATAAGATTTGTGCGATTGCAGAATCACTAACATCATTTCTGAAATTTCCACCAATTGATAACCATGAACCGTCTTCAGTGACATTTAAAGTTGAATAACATCCGTAAGTATAAGCTTTGTCCTCACGTAAATTTTGCATTAAACGTGTTCCAAATCCACCGCCACCGAAAACACCGTTCAATACAGTTAATGGCAATTGATTTTGATTTCCTGTGCGAATATCAAGGGGGAAAGATACTTGAATTACAGATTGAACAGCTCCTGGTTTTTTAACAAAAATCACACGATTTCCTTTGTTGAATTCACCTTTTCCTACTTCTTGTTTATAAGGCGCAATTCCAGATGATTTTGCAAAGTACTTGTTTACTAATTGTGTAGCTTGTTCTTTCGTAATATCACCTACAATTACCATGTAACTTCCTTTCGTAGTGAAAATTGCTTTATAGTAATTTACAATGTCATCACGTGTAATGTTCTTTAAGCTTTCCTCCGTCATCACATCTCCATAAGGATGATTTGGGAAATTAACTTTGCGCTCTACGTTATCAGCCATTGTTCCAGGATCTGATTTTGCAGACATTAAGTTTGACTCATTTTGTTTTTTTACACGGTCAAATTCGCTTTCTGGGAAGTTAGCATTATAAAATACATCTGACATCAATTCCAAACCTTTGTTCATGTGTTTAGTTAAACATGACAAATACAAATTGCTTTCAGAAGCTTCCAACGTAGCACCGATATAATCTTTTTCACCATCCAATTTATCTTTTGTGCGAGCTGAAGTTCCAGATAAAATTAAAGAACCTGCCAATTCAGATAAACCTGCTTTGTTTCCTTCGGTAATTGGGTCAGAGCCCATCACGAAATTGAAAGCAACTTTTGGTAATTTGTGATTTTCAGATAGAATTACAGTAATTCCTGTTTCAGTTGTAAAAACTTCTGAATCCTTAATATTAATGGTTGGCGCTTTTGCAGCTGCAGGGCGCACTGAACGATCCAATTGACCGAAAAGAACTGCTGGAACTAAAAGTCCTGTTAAAATAAATAACTTTTTCATCGTCAATATTATTTAGTTTCTTTTGGTAAATAATGCAAGATTACTCGAGCATCTTGTGTTAAATATTTTTTTGCAACACGCAAAATGTCTTCACGCGTAACTTTCATATAGCCTTCTAATTGTGTATTCACACGGCTTGCCGAACCATAATAAACATGATTATCTGCTAAGTTTTCAGCAACACCTGCAATTGATGAATTCGAAGAAACAAGATCGTTTTCAATTTTGTTTCTTACTTTCTCAAACTCTTCTTGAGAGATCAATTCAGTTTTCATCAATTCGATTTGTGCATCAAATTCCATTTGAATAGAATCTAAGCTAACACCATTTGCAGCAATCGCAGCGAAAATACCAACACCTGCATCTTCTAAACCATAGTTAAATGAAAACGCAAATGTTGCCATTTCTTTTTTCTCAACAATCGATTTATTGATGCGCGAACTTGCTCCACCAGATAATACTTCGTTCATCATTTCCAATGCATAGACATCTGAATCCGTTTGAGCAGGGAATTTATAACCCATGAACAATGCTGGTAATTGAATATTGTCGTAAACTACATCTTTGATAACACCATTTAATTTTTCAGTATCTTTTGTAGGACGTGGAATGTCAACAGGTTTACTAGCCATTGTAGTAATCAATTTTTTCGCTTCAGGATTTTTTGAATTCATGAAATCCTTTGCGTCAAATTTTGATTTTGCAATCCCATAACGCTTTTCGAAATCTGTATCTGACAGATTTTCAAAATCACGGAACAAGTTAATTGCTTGACCTTTTGGAATTGAACCGTAGTATTTATCAATCCATTTTTTCGTTTCAGCGATGTTTAAATCACCAGCAATCGACAAAGTAGCATTTTGAGGAACATAAAACGTTTTGTAGAAATTTACATAATCCTCTTCTTGCGCCGCATCTAAGTGTTCCATACTTCCGATTGGAACCCAATTGTAAGGGTGAACAGTAAACATACGTTTGAACATCTCCGTGATGAAAGAAGCGTAAGGTTGATTGTCAACACGCTGACGTTTTTCTTCTTTAACAACGCTGCGTTGAGTCTCGATTCCTGTATTATCAACTTTTGCATGCAATAAACGTTCACTTTCTAACCATAAACCAAGTTCAAGTTGATTAGAAGGAAGAATTTCGTAATAATATGTTCTGTCTTGAGAAGTGTTTGCATTAAGCGTTCCACCGTTTTTTTCAACAAGTTCAGAGTATTCACCACGACCAATATTGGCTGATCCTTCAAACAACAAATGTTCAAAGAAGTGAGCAAAACCAGTTCTTTCCGGGTTTTCATTTTTCGAACCAACATGGTACAAAATAGAAACTGCAACATTTGGTGTTGAGTGTTCCTCATGCAAAATTACATGGATGCCATTCGGAAGATCATACTCAACGTATTCAATCTTCTTCTGTGCTTGAGTTGATAAAGCAACAAATGCCAATAACCCAGTTACGATTGTTTTTTTCATTGATAAATAGGATTTATATCACGTGCAAAGAAAGTTAGATTTTTTGAATTTCGAAGCCTTTGGTGATATACGGATGATTCTTTGTGCAAGTGGTTTGTTTAAAGGATTTCCTTTGGCAAGAAAATTGCTAACTTTGAGTCGATGAAAAAATTAGCACTTCTTTTATTGATCTTTTCCTCATGGAACAGTCAGGCTCAAAAGGTAATTCCGTTTGTAGATTTCAACTATTATTTCAGAACATTTGAAAATGACAATTTTCGTCAGTTGGAATTTCAACGCATTAAAGAATTTAAAGCCGGTGATGACTTAGTTGCTTACATCGATACGAAAGGAAATTTGCGAATCTATGATGGTAAAGAACGCAAAGACATTTCAAACTTGAATGTTGAATACAAAGTTTCAGATCATTTAATGGCGTATAAAATTGGACCAACATTGAATATGTGGGATGAAGGTAAGCTTCAAACATTGACCTATTTTGCGCGTAATTATGAAGTGAAAGACAGTTTGATTGTTTTTGAAGATACGCGATACAATACCTTGAATGTTTATTGGAACAAGCAAGTTTATCCACTTTGTACCGTGGTTGACGATATTTACATGCCTGAAGCAATTGGTGAAAATATCCTAGTTTTTAAAGATAATGGTAACTTTTTTAAGGTGTTTTATCAAGGTGAGATTTACGATTTAGGAGTGTGGAATAACACAATTGATTTTCAATGTGGAACAGATATTATCTGTTTTAATGATCCAACTCAACGTTCATTTGCCATCTTTGAAAATGGTCAATTTCTCGATGTGGAAAAAAACTACATGGGTAAATACAAAGCAGGAAGAGGTTTCATCGTATACGAGGATTTAAATGGAAATTTGAAAATGTATCAAAATGGTGAAACGAATCAAATTTCTAATTTCTCTGCTAAATTTTGGGAAGTAAAAGATGATTTAGTTGTATGGGGAGAGAATTCTTTTGTTTATGCACAACAAAATGGCGCTAAAATTCAGGTTTCAACCTATACACCTAAAGATTATTTACTTAAAAACAATGTATTTGCTTTCCGCAACCAAATGGGTGGCGTGAGTGCTTTGATTGATGGAAAAGTCCATGAAATTACAAATCAAGTTAATGCCGAGTATGAAATCTATGGCAATGCGGTATTAGTTAAACTATTCAATAGTTCATACATCGTTTTTAAAAATGGAAGAAAATACGAAGCCTAAAAATCTTATTTTAAATGTTCTGTAATTACTGATTTTTCAGTTAATCCAACATTTTCCCATACTAATTTACCTTTGTTGTAAACGTGCAATAATGGAATTGAATTTACATTCAACAACTGCGAGATTTCCGGGTTTTCATCAACATCAATACGAACAACTTTTACTTTGCTCTTGTATTCTTGTTCAATCTCTGACACAATTGGAGCTAATTTTTTACACGGTCCACACCATTCAGCTGAAAAGTCAACTAACACATATCCGTCCGTTGTAACCAGTTTTTTAAAATCAGCTTCTGTTAATCCACTTGATTTTTGTACAGCATTTGCAACTGGTAAACCTTCGTTTGTCCATGCCATGAAACCTCCATCCAATTCATAGATTTCTTTGAAACCATTTTCCAACAATGCTTGACTAGCTTCAGCGCTTCTGCCACCACTCAAACAATAAACAAAAACAGGTGCATTTTTATCCAAATCAGCTAATTGGTTCGTAAAATCAGAGCTATTCCAATCAATGTTTCGTGCGTTTTCTAGTGCGCCTCCTTGAAATTCTTCTGGCGTTCTTACGTCAATTAATTGAGCTTCTGGTGTACTCGATAACTTTTTCAAAAATTCTTTAGGGCTAATCGTTGATAATTTGCCTTCACCGCTGGTAGAGCATGATGAAATGGCCAAAATAAGAAATGATAAAAATGGTAAAATGTATGTTTTCATAGTGAAATATTTTGTTAAAGATACAATCAAGAATTTAGGTGAAAGAAACATTTGTTACGTTTCGCTTATAACTTATTCATGCGTTTTCGCTGAATCGGCAATTAAGGTATTCAACTCACTCATTTCTTCTTTCGTGAGATGGCGCCATTTTCCAATTTCAGTGTCCAACTTAATGTTCATGATGCGAACACGTTTTAGTTTTACAACATCGTAATTCAAGTATTCACACATGCGACGAATTTGACGATTTAATCCTTGTGTCAGAATGATTTTAAATTTAAACAAACTGATTTGTTCAACCTTACATTCGCGTGTTACTGTGTCTAAAATTGGAACTCCCGAACTCATTTTTTGGATGAATTGCTTTGTAATTGGTTTGTTAACCGTTACGATATATTCTTTTTCGTGATTATTTCTTGCTCTCAGAATTTTGTTGACTATATCACCATCACTCGTAAGAAATATCAATCCTTCACTGGCTTTGTCTAATCGTCCAATTGGGAAAATACGTTTTGGAAATTTAATAAAATCAATGATATTGTTTTTTTCGCGTTCCGTTTCCGTCGTACATACAATTCCAATGGGTTTATTGAACGCAATGTACGTATGTTCTTCCACAGGTTCCGAAATCAGTTTACCATCCACGCGAACTTCATCAGTTGAGGTGATTTTTGTTCCCATTTCAGGAACTTTCCCATTGATCGTGACACGACCTTCTTCAATCAACTTATCGGCAGCGCGACGAGAGCAAAAACCTGCTTCGCTTAAAAATTTATTGATACGGGTTCCTTGAGTTTCGTCCATTCCAACTTTTTGGCAAAAATACTTCCAAAATCTGAATTCCAAATTATAAATTATAAAGTATCTTTGTCACTATTCGATGCCGATTACAGCATCTTTTTTCCAAATTTTCAAACAACAACACTATGAATAACTGGTTTACAGTAAAAGTAAAATACACGAAACAATTAGATAACGGAACCTTTAAACGTGTCTCTGAACCTTATTTATTGGCAGCAATGACGTTTACTGACGCAGAAGCACGTATTTATGAGGAATTAGGAAGCATTATTAAAGGAGAATTTAATGTTGTGGGAATCACCCGCACAGAAATCCACGACATTTTTGCTTATGACGATGCTGATGTCTGGTACAAAGTGAAAATCACTTACGAAAGTGAAGCAGGAGGAATGGATGGAGAAGAGGCAAAAGCGAAAAAAGTTGCTCAAAACTTCTTGGTTTCTGCTCATTCCGTGAAAGATGCTTATGATCGTATCAAAGAAAGTTTATCGACGTTGATGGTAGATTTCAAAATCCCTTCAATTATCGTTTCTCCAATTGTTGAAATTTTCCCTTACACAGAAAACTTGGATCGTGAAATTGAACGTCGTCCAATGGAAACAGTTGCGGCATTTGAAGAAGAAGCACCAGCTCCAAAAGGAAAAGTTTTTTCAGCACCAGGTTCAGATATCGATGATGAATTCGAAGACGAATTAGAAGAGGAAGATTCTGAATTAGAAGACGATTTTTCTGACGAAGATTAATTCATGATGAAGGAATTTTTCGATCTATTAAGAAACGACCATCATCAGTTCGACCAAGGTAAATTAGAAGATTATTTTGGTACAGAACCGTTTGCGCTTGTAGCTAAATGGTTGCGAGAGGCAATTGAACGTGGTGTTTCTGAACCAAATGCAATGAGTATTTCGACGATTGGTTTGGATGGATTTCCGCATTCGCGCATCGTTTACTTGAAAGAATTACTCGAAGAAGGTCCGATTTTTTACACGAATTACAACAGCGCTAAAGGAAAAGCACTTGAAGCGAATCCAAAGGTTCATGCTTTGATTTTTTGGCCCGGGATGGAACGACAAATCAGCATCACCGGAACTGTAGAAAAAGTTCCTGAAGAAATGAGTGACGAATATTTTCAATCTCGTCCGTGGGGAAGTAAAATAGGTGCTTGGGCGTCACATCAAAGTGAAGAATTGGCATCGCGTGATGAATTGGAAAATCGTGTTAAAGAACTGGCTGAATTATTTCCTGTAGAAGTTCCACGCCCTCCACATTGGGGAGGCTACGTGATAAAACCTGTTCAAATTGAGTTTTGGCAAGGAAGAGCTTCGCGCTTACATGATCGAATTGTGTTTGAATTAAACGATGGTAACTGGAGAGTTTTCCGCAAGAATCCATAAGGAATGTACGAAATAAAACCAATTGTCTTTACGCTGTCGAATGGGATTCGCGTTGTTTATTTGCACGCTCCAGCACAAGTGGCGCATCTAGGTATTACCGTTCTTGGTGGTTCGCGATTCGAGTTGCCTGGTGAAGATGGATTGGCTCATTTTCTTGAACATTGTATTTTTAAAGGTACGACAAAACGAAAGGCTTTTCACATTCTTTCACGCCTTGACTCAGTAGGAGGAGAATTGAATGCCTATACAGCAAAAGAAGAAATTTGTGTCTATGCATCTTTTACGAAAGAGCACATTCGTCGAGCTTCTGAATTATTGGCTGATATTACACTTAACTCAAATTTTCCATTAAAAGAGATTATCAAAGAGAAAGAAATCATTCTTGATGAAATCAATTCGTATTTAGATAGTCCAAGTGACAAGATTTTTGATGATTTTGAAGGTTATTTGTTTGAAGGACATGCCTTGGGAAATAACATCTTGGGAACAAAAGAACGTGTTCAAGGTTTTACCCGCGATCATTTGGTGGATTATGTAAAACGCTTTTTCACTGCAGATAATTTGGTAATTTCTTTCGTTGGAGATTTATCACGCCATAAATTGGAAAAGATTCTGGAGGAGGATTTCAAACATTGTCCTGCTGGAAATCATGTTCCAGTGATTGAAACATTTGAACCACGAAAAGCTTTCCACATACGTTCGAAGGAGGCAAATTATCAGGTACATGCAATTGTTGGTGGCTTAGCCCCGAATTACTTGGATGAAGCACGGCGCGGAATGACAATGATGACGAACATTTTGGGCGGACCAGCATTGAATTCTCGTTTGACCTTGTCAATTCGTGAGAAATATGGTTATTCCTATAATGTGGAAGCAAATTACACGCCTTATGTTGATACAGGCTTTTGGAGTGTTTATTTAGGAACCGATCCAAAATACATTGATAAATCATTGGCCTTGATTCGAAAAGAATTGAAATTACTCAGAACAAAAAAACTTGGCGTATTGCAATTGAATCGTGCGAAGGAACAATTAAAAGGTCATTTGGCTTTGGGCTTGGACTCGAATTCTGGTTTAATGCTAGGTTTAGGAAAATCCTTGTTGTTATTCAATCAAATCGATACGATTCAAGAAATTTATGCAGGCATTGATAAATTGACAGAAATGGAGTTGATGGAAATTGCCAATCGTTATTTCTCAGAAGACAATTATTCGGAACTAGTTTTTGACTTGCAGGAAGATTAATCCTGTATTTTATAAAGTGTTCTTCGATCATCATTAATCATTACCCATTTATAACCTTGGAAATAATCTTCATTTTCTTTCGAGAAAGTGTACGTTAATCCAAAACAACAGGTGCACGCGCAATTGCCTCCGTAGCCAATAAACTTTAGATTGATAATCGAATCACTTTCTAAAGACGCATCTCCGAGGAACTTATGACAACAATTGGATGTTATTTGGGTTGAAATAATCCACATAGAATCATTTTTCGTTACAGATTCAATGCGTTCGATGATTCCTTCATGTTCACCAGAGCAATCACTTCCAACAACAGATTGTAAGCGTAAACCGGAATAACTCCACAAAGCAATTTGAAATCCTGTTTCAGGAATGGCCATTGTTCCGTAAAGGATTTGTCCATCCATTGAACTATTGATTAAAATAGTATCCGTTTTTTTTAATTCCATCAACTGTGGATCTTTTGGGTAAACAATCAAAATTGTATCTGATTGTGACCAGCAAAAGATATTGAAACTAATAAAACTGCAAAAAAGGATGAATTTCATACCTGAAAATTAAAGAAAAATAAAATACCACTGAAAAATGAGGGGTTTTTTAGTTTTTTTTGAAAAAAATCAGATTTAAATAAAATAAATAGGGGGTTGTTGATAAAAAAGTGTAAAAAAATGAATTGACCCCCTAAAAAATGATGTAGATTTGCAAAAAAAATCTTTTTATCATGGCAACCAAAAGACAAAAAGCGTATCAAGATGTGTTGAATCGCACACCGAAACACATTGATTTTGACGGAAGAGTATCCGAATTATTTGGTAAAAACGTATTTCACATTGAAGTGATGCGTGAATATTTACCATCAGAAGCATTCAAATCGATGCAAGAATCGATTCAAAATGGAACACGTTTAGATCGTAAAATGGCTGATCAAGTTGCTTCCGCGATGAAAGATTGGGCTTTGACAAAAGGAGCTACACATTATACACATTGGTTTCAACCATTAACTGGTTCAACAGCTGAAAAGCATGATGCGTTCTTTAAGCCAGTTGGACCAGGAAGAGCAATGGAGAAATTTGATGGTGATTTATTAGTTCAACAAGAACCAGATGCATCTTCATTTCCAAATGGTGGAATTAGAAATACGTTCGAAGCACGTGGTTATACAGCTTGGGATCCATCTTCTCCAGCATTCGTAATTGGTAAAACATTGTGTATTCCAACAATTTTTATCTCTTATACAGGTGAGTCTTTGGATTATAAAATGCCATTATTGAAAGCTTTACATGCTGTTGATCAAGCAGCTGTTGAAGTGTGTCAATACTTTGATAAAAACGTAACGAAAGTAAACGCAACTTTAGGTTGGGAACAAGAATATTTCTTAGTAGATCAAGCATTGTTCAACGCTCGTCCAGATTTGATGATGACAGGAAGAGCATTATTTGGACACGCTGCTGCTAAAGGTCAACAATTAGAAGATCATTATTTTGGATCAATTCCAGATCGTGTAACTGCTTTCATGCGTGAGTTTGAAACAGAAGCAATTTTGTTGGGAATTCCAGTTACAACGCGTCACAATGAAGTTGCGCCAAATCAGTTCGAGTGTGCACCAATGTTCGAAGAGTGTAACTTGGCAAATGACCACAACTTGTTGTTGATGGACTTGATGGAGAAAATTGCACGTAAACATGATTTCCGTGTTTTGTTGCATGAAAAACCATTTGCAGGTGTTAACGGGTCAGGAAAACACAATAACTGGTCACTTGGAACAAATACAGGAGTTAACCTATTGGCTCCAGGAAAAAATCCTAAAACGAATTTGCAATTTTTGACATTCTTCGTGAATACAATTAAAGCAATTCACGATCACGCTGATTTATTGCGCGCATGTATCGCATCAGCTGGAAATGATCACCGTTTAGGAGCAAACGAAGCACCACCAGCAATTATTTCTGCATTCATTGGATCTCAATTGTCTACTTTATTGGATGATATCGAGAAAAACGTGAAAGCAGGTAAAATGACGCCAGAAGATAAAACTGAATTGAAATTGAACATCGGTAAAATTCCACAAATTATGTTGGATAATACAGATCGTAACAGAACTTCACCGTTTGCCTTCACAGGAAATAAATTTGAATTTAGAGCTGTTGGTTCATCTGCAAACTGTGCTTCAGCGATGATTGTGTTGAATACAATTATGGCAAAACAATTACAAGATTTCAAAGTTTCTGTAGATGCTCGTATCGACAAAGGAGAAGCGAAGGATGAAGCAATCTTGAAAGAACTTCAAAAATTGATTAAAGAGTCTAAAAAAATTCGTTTTGAAGGGAATGGTTATGGTGAAGAATGGGTGAAAGATGCTGAGAAACGTGGTTTGAAAAACTTAAAAGACACACCAAGAGCTTTACAAGTTTGGGGAGAGAAAAAAGTGGCGAAATTGTTCAACGACATGAACGTTTTAACACCAAGAGAGTTGGAAGCACGTAAAGAAATTGAATTCGATAGCTACATTTTGAAAATTCAAATCGAAGCGCGTATTATGGGTGACGTGATTCAATCTATGATTATTCCTGCAGTTGTTGAATATCAAAATAAATTGATCAAGAATGTTGAAGGATTGTTCAATGTTTTAGGTGATAAAGCTGGAAAAGAGGCAGCAAAAGGTCAAATTGAATTGATTCAGCGTATTGCGATTCACATGAATAAAATGAAAGCGTCTGCAGATGCAATGCTAATGGCTCGTAAAGCTGCAAACAAATTGACTCATGCGGAAGAGAAAGCATTTGCTTACTGCGATACTGTGAAAGTTCATTTTGATGAAATTCGTTACCATGCGGATAAATTGGAATTGTTAATTGATGATGAATCATGGCCATTACCAAAATTCCGTGAAATGTTATTCACTCGTTAATACAGTTAATTATCATATCGAAAAGCCTCTTTCCAATTTTGGAGGGAGGCTTTTTCGTTTTTAAGAAATACATTGTTGATAAACTTTCTCACTTTTTTTGAATCGATTTTGAGGAACTTGTTACCTTTGTTTAAATTAATTCTAAATAAGGTGCACGTCATTTTAGCAGATAGTAACGATTTGGTAAGAGTAGGAATGCGAACTATTCTGAATGCTCACGGCGGTTTTAAAATTGTTGGTGAAGCAAAAGACAAAGCTGAATTGTTGGAACTTGTTAAAAATTTTGGTGCAGCGGTAGTGTTGATTGATTACACTTCTCCGGGCTTTGAAATCGACATCATACCAAAAGTAATAAGTCAAAATAAGCAAGTTAAATTCTTGGCAATTACCCCAGAACAATCTGCTCAAACGTTGGTAGATGCTTTGCGTTCAGGTGTTACTAGCTATGTTAAAAAAGATTGTGATTTAGCTGAAATCATCAATGCAGTAGAAGAAACGGGACACGGAAATAAATTTTTCTGTGGTCAAATCTTAGAAACAATTCAACGTGCTTCTATTGATGTTAACGATATTGATTTTGATTCCTTTTCCTGCGAACCAGTTATTTTATCTGAACGAGAAAATGAAATCATCATTTTGATTGCAGAAGGAATGACGAATGGACAAATCGCAGAACAATTGTTTTTAAGTAATCACACCATCAATACGCATCGAAAAAATATCATGTCCAAATTAGGAGTGAAAAATACTGCTGGAATCGTAATGTATGCCGTGAAAACGAATTTGGTTTCTCCCAATAAGTTTTTATTTGCCGCGGATAATAATTGATTTACAAGAGATTCAAAAATTCAAAGATTTGAAAATTTCATTATTTAAAATTTAAGAATTGGGTTTTGTAATTCGTTGTTTTTTATTCTATAGTAAAATTTAAATATTTAAATTTTGCAATCGAAAATCACTGCGCTTTTCTTTATAAGGCTTTATAATTTTCAATTAAATTTTCAATTGCCATTGAACCAATGTATCTTTGGAATGTATCAGGTTCAAAATAAACGAATCAATGAAATTACTTTTGTTCATAGCTTTGATTGTCAGTGCAAGTTTTTCTTTCGCTCAAGTGAACAATCAAAATGAAAATTCGGTACCTGCGACAAATAATAGTGGAGTAATTAACTCTAACAATTCAAACGGAAATGGATTTAACTTGTCCGTTCCTGCAAACTCTTTAAGTGTTCCCGCTTCAGTTGAAGATGAAAACCAACTTGATACACTACAATTGGAAGAATTAAAAATTCAATCAAGTTCAAAGAAATACAAATCACTTGAAACGAAACAAGAAAAAGCGGTAATGGTTAAGGACCAAAATCAATTGTCAAGTCAATCTCAAAAAGTTTCTCAAAGCGCTGTTTCCTTTACACTTACAAAACAACAATCGTCAACTCAACGCACACAACGTTCACCTTCCATCCAACAACAAACGCAAATGAATCAAGTGGTTGATGACTTGGAACAAAACGCGCCAGAATCCTTTGAATACCATTATTTTAAATATGTCGCAGGAAATTATAACGTTTCACTTGTGGATGATTTGAAAAAAGCTGAGAGTTTGCGTCCTCAAAATTCGGATGTTCAAATTCAACTTGCTGCGTATCATATTATCATGAATGATGCTAAGAATGCGCAAGTATATTTGGATAAATTGATAAAGTCAACACGATTAAGTCAAGAAGCGCTTGATTATGCGGAAGATTTGTTGAAGTCAGCACCGGATAATGGAACATTAATTACGCATGGTTTTGATGATTCTTATGCATGTTATTATCTCCAAACAACGAAGAAGATTCGAACAGATGTCCGATTGATTTCCCTTGATTTCTTGCAAAGTGAAAAATATAGAACAGATTTAAAAACAGCTGCCTATATTTTGCCAGAAAAAGTGCTCATTGATGTTGATTATCTGAAAGAGTTTTGCCAAAAAAATGAATCTAAAGGATTGGCAATCTCAATGACGACTCCAAAAGAGTATTTTCTTCCAATTCAACAAAATTTATTTGCTGTTGCGCTAGTATTCGAGTATCATAAAGAGTTGACTTACAATAATTTTTACCGCAATGATTATTTGTGGAATGAAGAATTATCTAAAACGTTAATCAATAAAGCGACAACAGATAAAGCAAAACAACTTTCAGCAAATTATTTGCCAATGTTGTTGTTTTTACATAAAACCTATACCGAATCGAAGGAAATGGAAAAGGTAAAAGAGGTTGACCAAGCGATGGATAAAGTGGCGGTTCAGTGCAAAAAATATGATCAAGTGAAAAAAATCAAAGGTTCGTATTGATGAAGATTTTCAGAGCACAACATAACACGTTCTCTGACGAGGAGTTGATGCAAGCAATCTCAAAAGGAGATAAGCGAGCATTCGATGAATTGTACAACCGTTATGCGGCTGCTTTGTTGCGTTATTTTATGCGTATGTTGTGGAAGGACCGCGAGAAATCGGAAGATTTTGTGCATGATCTTTTTGCAAAAATTGTCAATAAACCGGAATATTTTGATCCTACGCGTTCGTTCAAAACTTGGGTATATTCTGTTGCGAATAACATGTGTAAAAACGAATACAAAAAAGCTGAAGTGCGCAAAGGAATGTCAAATGGTTTAGATAATCATTATGCATTATCGGACACAAGCGTAAATGTGATGAATGAGGTTCAAGATTCGTTTTTCCAAGAAGCATTTGTGAAGAATTTGGCAGAGTTAGATGATAAACACAAGGAAGCATTTAGTTTGCGTCACATTGAAGGTTTATCAATCAAGGAAATTGCAGAAGTGCTTGAAATCAATGAAGGAACGGTTAAATCACGTTTGTTTTATGCAACCAAGTATTTGGCAGAAAGTTTAAAAGAGTTTAATCCTATAGAAAATCGTTAGATGGAAAAGGAATTAGTAAATACAGTTTTAGAAAAAGAGTTCAATGAACTTTCAAGCAATGAGCGTATTGCATTGAATGACTATTGTTCTTCTGAAGAGGAGTTTGAGCAATTAAAATTGGTTTTTTTGAGCGTTGAAGCATTAAAGAAATCTGAAACAATTGTACCGAGAACAGAAACGAAAAGTTCATTGGACGACATTTTTGCTCAGAAACATGGGCACAAGCCAAGAGCTATCTGGTACAATTCAGCTTTAGTTGTTTTATATCCGAAAGAAAAGGCTTTTGTTAAACGACCGTTGGTGCAAATTGCTGCTATTGGTTTATTGTTTTTATTAGCTTATCCGTTAATTAATTCTACTAAAATTCAAGATCTAACTGAAACACAATTAGCAGAAGTGAAAGTTGAAAAACAAAACGCGAAGCCTTCAAGAGTGAAAACTTCGAATCCAGTTTCAACTGATTCAAATGTGGAAACAGTTATTGAACCGATAATTTATACTCGTTCGGAACACGCTGATCCTATTTATGAAGATGTGATGGTTGCAACTGCTGAAATGTCGGTTGAAGAATATATTCCAGAACCTGAGGTCGTTTTTGCTGCCGAACCTGCAATGGCCGAACGACCTGATGGAATTTATACCGGAAGTTCAACAATAACGTTTTCTCAACCTGCAAGCGCACAACCTCAAGTATTTGATTTGCTTACTTCAACATTCTAATCAAGGTCGTTTCAGAACATACGTATACGTTCCGTCATCTTTGCGTTCAATTGCAGTGACTTTTCGTTTTGAGACTGCTAAATTTTGCCAATTAACGAGGTAAACAATTCCATTTGATTGGTCGGTTTTGGTTCCAACTAAATGTTCTTGATACGTGATTTCGCCTTTGCTATTGATACTTGAATTGTCCTGGTCATCATCGATATTCCATGATCCAAGATAACTTTGTCCTGTAGAGTTATCAATTTCTGAGAAGGTATAATCTTTGTCAAATGTAAGTTCGACATCCGAATATTCATCCGTTAAGTTCTTTTGAAAAATTGCATTATCTTTTTTGAAAGTTACTTTTTCAAATCGCCATTCACCCATTATTTTATCCGAAGAAGTTTTAAAAAGTCCTTCTTTAGTGCACGAAAAAAGCAACAAGCCCAGAATAGGGATAATCTTAAAAAGTGAAGATGAAGTTTTCATAACATTTTTTTTGCCTTTGAAAACAAAAATTAAGCCATTATCGAATTGTATTATAGCTTAATTGTAAAATGCTCTTTCACTTGCTGGGGACGTTTCAAAACTATTCCCATTCGAAATAAATCCATTGTTACATGGTAATCTGGATGTTGAACAAACCATTTCCAAGCATCAAGCATTGAATCGCTCCAGCGAATGTCGTCGAGAATGAATATGGTATCGTTGTGCGAAAATTTTTCCAATTGAGTCATGTACTTTTTCAATGCTTCACCGTCATGATGTCCATCAACGAACACAAGATCAAATTGATCTCCAGTGTAATTTTCGAGGAAATCATCGAATGTTGACAAAACACTATTGATTGAGTTGATATTCAATTTCTCGAACGTTTTTAATGCTTGTTTGCGTGTTTCAGGACAAGCTTCAACGGTTGTTATCGCTGCTCCTGGATTTCCTTCAGAAAGATGTATTGTTCCAATTCCAAGTGAGGTTCCAAACTCTAAAATTGTTTGTGGCTGATAGTGCTTTGCAAGTTTGAACAAAAGTTCACCATATTTCCCTTTTGAAGAGCTTGTTTTAAATATTTGTGAAATTTTTCGTTCGTTTCCTAAGTATTTTGAACCCGCGCCAAAATCAGTGATTTGAATGGTTTCATGGTTGGAACGCAAAGTACTAAACAGTTTTTCTCTTTTGCTTTTAAAGGGCGAGTCAAGCTTCAATTGTAAACATTGATCTGTAAAATCGTACACAAAGGGTGAATGAGTTCCATGTCTTCCCTTGGCATTCCAACGATAATTTATATATTCGAACATTATATTCACGGTACAAATTAAAGAAAACTTTATCCAAATCATGTCACATCAATTCACTGAGCAAGAAATAAATTCGCAAAGAGAAAAGGTATTTAATGAAAATCCTTCGTTGGAACTGGTTGCGGCATGTAAAATTGGTGAAGGAATTCTGCGTTTATCCGATGATGAAAAAGCTAGATATATTGATACATACGTTCATGAGAATGTGCCCATTAGCTTTTTTATTCCTGCATCTGGATCGGGTTCTCGAATGTTTGAATTCTTGTATGAATTTTTGGAAGAACCAAATGATGAAAATCGATCAAAGGTTGAACGTTTTTTAAATTCAATAAGTGATTTTGCATTTTTCAAGCAATTACCGAAGGATAAACAACGAGCGATTAAAGATCAAACTATTGAATTCGAAGAAATCGTTTCGTTTATTTTAAACAAAGATGGCTTAGGTTATGGACATTTGCCAAAAGGTTTAATTCCATTTCACAACAACGATCCTTTCATTTTGAATCCGTTTCAAGAACAATTGATTCAGGGTGCAAAATTAAACAATGACAAATTTTCGTTTCATTTTACAATACAATCTGCATTTGAGAAAGAAATTAGAAATGGAATTGAGCATATTGAAGGCTTAAGTGGAACTAGCTACAATGTAGATTTTTCAGAGCAATCTGTTCAAACAAATTCAATTGCTTTTGATGAAGAAAAAAAGGTGTGTTTCAATGAGAAAAATGAGTTGATTACGCGGCCAGCTGGACATGGAGCTTTGCTTTCTCATTTAAATGCTATCGATGAAGAGCTAGTTTTTATTAAAAACATTGACAATCTGCAGCATTATAAAAATTCAGATTTAGCGATTGAAACTTGGAAAGTGTTGGGTGGTTTGTTATTAGATTTTAAAACAGAAGCAAAGAAAATTTACGAAGCTCCAAGTGTACAAGCCTTATTGGAATTGAACGAGCGTTTTCAAGTGTTTTCAGAAAGTCAATTAAATGGAATCAAAACGGATGATTGCATCAAATCATTGTTGAATCGTCCTTCCCGCGTTTGTGGAATGGTTAAAAACGAAGGTCAGCCAGGTGGTGGACCATTTTGGGTAAATGATAACGGAGTTGTTACCAAACAGATTGTTGAAAAAGCACAGATTTCGATGAAAGGCGATCAATATCGTTTGATGGTACAAAGTACGCATTTCAATCCAGTGATGATTGCTGCTTCTTCCATTTCACTCGAAGGGAAAAAGTTCGATTTAACTGAATTTAAAGACGATTCAAAGTTCTTTGTTGTGCGTAAAAAGCATCATGGAAAAGCAATACGTTTTATTGAATTACCTGGACTTTGGAATGGTAGCATGTCGAACTGGAACACCTTGTTCGTTGAAATTCCTTCTGAAACTTTTAGCCCGGTAAAAACGGTATTGGATTTATTGGAGGAAGCGCATAAAGGATAAGATAATCTTGCATCCAATTTTTTGTTGTGAAAAATTAGAATTCTAATCTTTTAAAATTCTAGTCTCTCGTCAATACAATTTTTGTCTCTTCAGCATGTATTGCAACAGAATTTGCTCAAATCCAATATTGATATCTGCAGCCATAAAATCAATTTGGTAATTCGTGCAACGCATTTTTAATTCGTTAAAATACTTGTCAATTGACTCGTGGTAAAAATCTTTGATTTCAGCAGGTTGCAATTTCATGCTTTCACCAGTTTCCATGTCAACCAAATTGTATGGTCGATTATCCAATTCAAAATCAACTTCCATTTTTTTATCTACTACATGAAATAGAATTACCTCATGTTTGTTGTGTTTCATGTGTTGAATTGCTTGAAATAACTCATCCAAATGGTTTGGATCATCCAACATGTCAGAGAAAATGATAATCAAACTTCGCTGGTGACAAAGTTCTGCAACATCGTGAATTGATTGAATGGCATTTGTTCCTTTTTTCGCCCCTTCAGCATACTGCGTCATTCGTTTTTCCAATTCACTATATAAATAGCGATGATGCGCCATGGAAGATTTAGCTGCAGTGTGTAATTCTAACTTGTTTGAGAAAAAGGATAAACCCACAGCATCACGTTGTCGCTTCAATAATTCAATTAAAGATGCCGCAGAATACACGGAATAGTCGAATTTATTGAGTTCAGCGTCTTTTGGGAAATACATCGAACTTGAACAATCAATCACAATTTGACAACGTAAATTCGTTTCTTCCTCGTATTTTTTAGTGAATAATTTACCGCTTCTTGCATACAGTTTCCAATCTATGTGACGAGTTGATTCACCTTTATTATACAGACGATGTTCAGCAAATTCAACAGAAAAACCGTGGAATGGACTTTTATGCAATCCTGTAATAAAACCTTCAACGACTTGTTTCGCAAGTAATTCAAGATTTCCAAAATGCGCTAGTTTTAAACGATCAATGTTCTTATTCACGACTTAAAAATAAGGATTAATTTTTAGAATGTGCGGCTAAAGAATCAGTATGTTTGCAATAACACAAAATCTTAAAATTGGAGAACAGGGCTTATTATACAAATCGAATTGAATCATGCCAGGTTGAATATGTTCGAGCAAAAAAACGGTATCAATTGATCGGAACATTTCGGTTGTTTTCTTTTCTATTGGCATTCAATTCATTGTACTTTTTTTGGGGATCCACATTAGCATTCATTGGCTTTGTAATTTTCTTCGTTCTGTTTTTAGTATTGGTTAATCTTTCAGTAAACGCCAAATACCTTCGCGATAAATGGAAGAAGTTAATTGAAATAAACCAAGAGGAAATCAATGTTTTGAATGGTGATTGGCTTCATTTTGACGAAGGAAATGAATACAGAAATGCACAACATGCTTTTGCACTTGACATGGATTTGTTTGGAAAAAAGAGTATTTATCAATTATTCAATCGCACGGTTTCACGAAAAGGATCAAATTTATTGGCTAAGCAATTAATGTATGGTGTTGACAATCACTTCTTGGCTAATGAAGCAATAGAAACATTTTCTTCTGAAATGGATTGGTGTCAGACGTTTTTAGCAGAAGGTTTAGTGTTCGACAAAGAAGAATTAGACCGTTCATTTGAAAAAATTACAAGTATAGAAAGTCGAGAATTGAAAGAAGCTCCTATTATGCGTTTTCTCGTTCCAATTTTGTCGATTACTGCAACTGTTCTTGTTAGTTTTGATCTAATTTCTGTGACAGTTTTTAGTTTTTACATTGCCTTCATTCTTGGTTTAATTGGAAAAAATTTCTCTAAGGTAAATGTCATTACTTCAAAGGTGACCAATTATTCAAGTCAAGTGAAAATGCAAGAGCGACAATTGGTGTTGTATCAGAAATTGAAATTAAAACCTGGTTTGTTGCAAGTAAATCAAGAAGCATTGTTTACAAGTGAGCAAAATTTATTGGATTCACTGCGCCAATTAGAGAAAATTCAAAACAGAATGGATTTTAGAATGAACTTGTTGGTTGGTACTGTTTTAAATTTTTATTTGGCTTGGGATTATCACGTGATCCATCAATGGAATCAATGGAAGGTTCAAAATGAATCTAAGTTAGGAAAGTGGGAGGAACAATTGGCGCAATTAGAAGTATGGATTTCTGGTGCTGTATATCGATTTAATTTTCCCGAGACCTGTTATGCACATTTTTCAGAGCGTGATTATATAAACATATCAAAATTAGGTCATCCTTTTGTTCTTGCGAATAAGCGCGTGTGCAACGATGTAGAATTGACAGAAGAAAATCACTTTTTAATTATCACTGGACCAAATATGGCCGGTAAAAGTACCTATTTGAGAAGTTTAGGTTTAGCCTTTATTGCTGCAAATGCAGGTTTTCCAATTTTAGCTGAGCGATGTGAAATCCCGAAAATGAGTTTGTATTCTTCGATGAGAACAACAGATGATCTAACAGTTGAAAGTTCCTATTTCCACGCAGAATTAACACGTTTAAGATTCATTATGGATGCGATTGAAAAAGGGGAGAAGGTATTCATTATTTTGGACGAAATTTTAAAAGGAACAAACTCAAAAGACAAAGAAATTGGCTCTGCAAAATTTTTGGAAAAGTTGAAAACACTTAATGCTAAGGGGGTAATTGCAACGCATGATTTATCCTTATGTGAATTGGCAAACAATAATTTGGCATACAAAAACTGGTATTTTGATTCAACGATTGTGAATGATGAATTAAGTTTTGATTATAAAATTCGACCAGGAATTTGCCAAAACATGAATGCTTCCTTTTTATTGAAAAAGATGAAATTGGTAGATTGAGTTTGTTAAAATATTCATCCTAATTCATAAATTATAAAAATAGTTATAACTTTAAAAATTGAATAGTAAAACGGTTTAATAACATTAATTTCAAATCAAGTAATGGATGATTTAGGGGCATATTCTAAAGGTTTTATTACCAACGTTCCAGCTGATTTGAGTTCAGATTTTGCTAAAGATTTTCGTGTTAAAACTTATAAGTACCCATTAGAAGGAATTTACGTTTATTCGTTTGAGAAAGGTAGAATGCTATATGCAGATGGTTGGGAGGAAGTGTGTGGAATTCCGAACGAAGAAATTAACATGCTTGAAATTGTAAATTTTACAGCTCCAGCATTTGCTCCATTTGTGAATGAAATCAATGACAAAGCATTGAAATTTTTACATCAACGCAATGAGAAACTTACTGAATACAGTTTTACGATTGAATTGAAAATTGTTCATAGAAACGGTTCGGAAGTACCTGTTACTGCCAAAGTCAGTGTTTTTGAAACTCATGAAGATGGCCGCTTAAAATCGATAAAAGGTCGTTTTCAAGTCGATCCAGGATTAAAATTTGGAAAGGTAATGCGCTACGCAGCTTATGGGCCTGAAAAAGACGCATTTGAAACCGATTTAAATGAAAGTTTGTTTTATCCTTTTCACATTTCACAAAAAGAATTGGAAGTTCTTAAAATGCTTGCGGATGGATATGCTTACAAAGAAATGGCTGAGCAATTGGATGTATCTCAATCTGCAATAGAAAAAAGAATTCATCCGCTATTTCAGCGATTCAATGTGAAAAATAACGCTCATTTGATTGCATTTGCTTTCCAAAATAATTTGTTACCTTAGATGATATTAAGGTCGATTATATGAATTGAATCGGCTGAAACATCTAATTTTTCAATCATTTTTTTCCAATCATTTGCTGATTCTCCTTCACAACATTCTCCTACAACCCAAGCAACATTCATTGATTGTAGAGCAGTTATATTTCGTTCTGAATATTTCTTATTAATATATTCAAAGGTTTCTTTTGCACTTGTTTTGTTTGATTCTGACGGATTACCTGGATTGATATCATCGATAAGTAGGAATTGAGAATTACTCCAATTCCAAATTGAATAGGCTGTTTCTTTCAACGTTTGATCATCTTCTTCAAGCATGGAAGCCCATTTTGACATTGTTGTATAAGTACATTTTTTATGACGAATCGAAAATTCATTAGCCAATCCAACCATTAAACGTGTTTTACCTTTTCCTTTGTTTCCCAATACAATAAAATGTTGTCCTGCAGGCTTCTTTTTTAAGAAATCGACAATCAATGTAATGTACGTTTTTTGAATTGGAACATCCCATTGACTTAGTCTAAATTGATATGGAAATAAGGCATTTTGCTGATACAGTTTTGTTAAAACCCAGTAGCGAATAGAAAAAAACATGAGCCCTAAACCTAAAAGGAAAACGACTAAAACATTTTTATCATGTACTTGTGAAAGATAATAGGTCGTGCACCCAATCCAAAAAAAGCACAAATCGGTGAACATATCAAAAACGATATTTCCCCATTGAACCTTGAATGATTTATTTCCTTTATATTCTTTTTTATAGATGGGAGAAAGGACGTTGTAGGTCTCGAATACTGTCCAAAAGAGTGCTACATAAAATGCTGAATGAAAAAACGAAAGATTCGAGCACAAGTGAACAAAATAGGAAGGAACAAATCCAAGAGCAAAATGTCCAACCTGGTTAGCAAACCAACCATAAGTTAATGTAATACCTCGATGTGAATCTTTTCCGATTAAATCAACGTGCAGAACTTTCCACACATCTTTTGCAGTAATGTTTGACATATCGTAGTAGTTAAGCGATTAATATGTATAAATCGTAATACAATTTAATAAAAAAGTGTTCTTGAACAAAAAAAAATGCAAAAACTACGGAAAACCACAGGGTAGAAAATTTTTTGATGGAATTTTCATTTTGTATGTTTGAGGCAGAAAGCAACGGTAGTTTGAAGTATTCAATCTTTTAGCACGTTACGTTCTTATGTTACCAATGTTTTTGTTCATCATTTCGAAACAAATTATGAAGGCTAAAAGTAATTTTGATCAATCGCGACTGCCTCTTTTAAAAGAGTTGGATGCAAAATTCGCAGATACTTTTGGAAATTCTGAAGATTTAAGAAAAAGTGAGTTAGAGCTTACCTTGTTTTATCATGATCAATTGAGCGAACGAAAATCATTTACTTGTCGCGTTAAACCAAGACATTTTGTTGGTCCAGAAGGACAGGAAATGTTAATTTCATTTGAACACAAAGGTGCTCAAAAAGCATACAGTTTACCATTAAATACTATGGTTGGTGATTTGTTTGCGTTTTTAACCCATAGTGTTACGATTTGTCATTTAGCACCAGATACAAAATGGATGAATACGGATCAAATTTTTATTCCAACTGTTGATGCTAAACAATCAAAGGAGGTTGGCAATGGAATGATAGAAGTATTGGATTCACAGTGCACGATTGGAGAGTTGTTGTTTAAATCAAAAGGTAAAAACATTGTTGCAATACGTAATCAGAAATTCAATTTATGTGCCTTAATTTCAAATGGTGATTTTGTCAATGAAGCAAAACCAGAACGGGAAGTTTTGATTTTATTGGACATTATCACAGAGGAATTACAAGATTTAATAAAATCTAAAACAAGCTTGGCAGAACTTGATAAAGTGCTAACCTCTAGTAATTTCTGCCCAAAATCAAGTTTAGAGCGCTGGGCGAATATCATTAACTCATTTGAAAACTACCAAGATTGGAAGGATCGATTAAGTTTATCAATTGATCACACTTTGTTTTTGGAAATGCTTTATGATATGAAAAGAATCGTGAGTGAGCTATACAACAAGAAACGAGTGGATCTTTCTCCGAATGACAAAATTATTTTATTTGAAACTGCTATATTTTTTGACAAAATAAAGGAAATGAGAGCCTAATTACTCTTCACTGAAACTCCTTTTAAAAGCAGGTCCCTACCTTACAACAACCCAAGATCTTATTCCCTGATAGTTTGACCTAACTATCAGGGGTTGGTCTAACAAAGATTCAGTTGGAATACTCTTTTGATAATAATATTTTGAGTAGATTTACGTTCAATACATGATGACAAAAAGCCTATTCATATTATT
>JACCDQ011759394.1_pt1 | contig 26523 bp, 26 predicted proteins | sample 7446031 | NCBI WGS metagenome assembly JACCDQ01 (sample SAMN15323442, study PRJNA562643) | freshwater metagenome | isolation source: river surface water | place: USA:Blue River Watershed | collected 2017-08-17 | reverse complement strand
GAATAAAGCCCAGAATTTCTGGGCTTTATCTTTTGTTACTTCTAACTTCTAACTTCTAAATTTATTTCTTCTGAGCTTTTCTAGCCACTGCTCACCGATTACAAGGTTTCTAAATAACGCTGAGCATCTAGTGCAGCCATACAGCCTGTGCCAGCACTGGTAATGGCTTGACGGTAGATATGGTCTTGAACATCGCCAGCAGCAAAAACACCTGGAATATTGGTAGCAGTTGCATTACCTGTCAAACCACTCTTGGTTTTTAGGTAACCGTTTTCCATGTCTAGCTGACCTACAAATAAGTCAGTATTCGGTTTGTGACCGATGGCCACGAATACGCCTTTTAATGGGATCTCTTTTTTGGCGCCTGCTGAATTAGCAACACGAACAGCTGTGACGCCTGTGTTGTCACCCAATACTTCATCCAAATGACTGTTCCACTCAATGGCCACTTTACCTTCAGCGACTTTGGCCATGAGACGGTCAATCAAAATTGGCTCAGCACGGAATTTGTCGCGACGATGAATCACCGTCACTTTGTTAGCAATACCCGCTAGGTAAAGAGCTTCTTCAACCGCTGTATTGCCCCCACCAATCACGCAAACATCTTGGTTTCTGTAGAAGAAACCATCGCATGTTGCGCAGGCAGAGACTCCCTTGCCCATGAAAGCTTCTTCACTTGGCATGCCTAAGTACTGGGCTGATGCACCAGTGGCAATGATCAAAGAATCGCAGGTGTAAGTTCCTGCATCACCTTCAAGGCGAATCGGCTTTTCTGTCAAAGCAGCGGTATGGATATGGTCAAAAATGATTTCGGTTTTGAAGCGCTCAGCATGCTCTAAAAAGCGTTGCATGAGCTCTGGTCCTTGGACGCCATTTGGGTCGGCTGGCCAGTTTTCCACCTCTGTGGTTGTCATCAATTGACCGCCTTGGGCGATGCCAGTGATTAAAACGGGGTCTAGGTTGGCGCGTGCCGCATAAACGGCCGCTGTGTAGCCCGCAGGGCCTGAACCTAGGATGAGTACTTTTGCATGTTTAAGATTTTTTGTCGTCATTTTTCAATTATAAGACTTTGATTGTTTCTTGTTGATTACAATCGGGAGAACATGGCTAAGATTGCATCCTCACAAAACCGACCCCCAGCAAATAGCGGGCCAGAAACCCGTTTGACCCGCCTCATGCGTGAGGTCAAGTGGATTGCCTTCATGGCTTTGACTTTGGCCCTTTTTGCAGTTTTAGCCACTTACAGTAAAAGCGATCCAGCTTGGTCGCATGCCAATCAGGTGGCCAATATTGCCAATATCGGTGGTCGCTTAGGCGCATGGCTGGCAGACATCTTGTTTTATGTTTTTGGTGCATCAGCTTACTGGTGGGTGATTTTGTTGCTCAGACGGGCAATCAGGGGTTGGCAAGAGCTGACCGCTGCCAAGCTTCCTGGGCAGCAACTCGAACCAGAACCATTCTTACCAAGATTCTTAGGCTTTGGCTTGACCATGATCTCAAGCATGGCACTTGAATCGATTCGGATGCACAGCATGACCATGGATTTACCGCGACCACCTGGAGGTGTGTTGGGTGAGCTCTTGGGTGATCCATTGCAAATGGCGATTGGTTTCACGGGCGCCACATTGGTTCTTTTGGTGATTCTTGCAATCGGCGTTTCATTATTTTTAAGATTTTCTTGGTTGACTCTGGCCGAGCAAATCGGCAGATTTTTAGAAATCTCATGGAGACGTATTCGTCAGCGCCGCGAGTCTGAAGAAGACCGCCGTATTGGTGAGCAAGCTGCTGAAGTGCGTGAAGAGATTGTTGAAGAAGAGCGTGTCAAGATTGAAGAACTGCCTCCGGTACCTATTTATAGAGCACCATTGAGTGTCGTGAAAAGTGAAAGAGTTGAACGTGAAAAGCAACAACCATTGTTCGCTGAAATCACCGATTCAGAATTACCGCCACTGTCATTGTTGGACCCAGTTCCACCAGTCAAAGAAACGATTTCTGCTGACACGCTTGAGTTCACATCACGTTTGATTGAACGCAAGCTCAAAGAATTCAATATCGAAGTAAAAGTGATTTCCGCTCATCCTGGTCCAGTGGTGACCCGTTATGAGATTGAGCCTGCCATGGGCGTTAAGGGCAGTCAGATTGTTAATTTACAAAAAGACTTGTCCCGTGCTCTCGGTGTTTTAAGTGTTCGTGTGGTTGAAACAATCCCAGGTAAAACTTGCATGGGCTTGGAGTTGCCAAATCCAAATCGCCAAGCAGTGCATCTCACTGAAATCCTCAGCTCTCGTGTTTATAACGACAGCAGTTCACTGTTGACCTTGTCTTTAGGTAAAGACATTGGCGGCGCTCCAATTGTTGCTGATTTGGCAAAGATGCCACATTGCTTGGTGGCAGGTACCACCGGCTCTGGTAAATCAGTCGGTATCAATTCGATGATTCTGTCTTTGCTCTACAAAGCTAAAGCTGATGAAGTGCGCTTGATCATGATTGATCCAAAGATGCTTGAGATGGCTGTTTATGAGGGCATCCCTCATTTATTGTGCCCAGTTGTGACTGACATGAAGCAAGCCTATAACGCGCTCAATTGGGCCGTGATAGAGATGGACCGTCGTTATAAGCTAATGAGTAAATTTGGTGTGCGTAACTTGGCTGGCTTCAATAAAAAAATCATTGATGCTGAAGCCAAAGGTGAATATCTTTACAACCCATTCAGTTTGACGCCGGATGATCCTGAGCCTCTCCACAAAGCGCCAGTCATTGTGATTGTGATTGATGAGTTGGCTGACTTGATGATGGTGGTTGGTAAGAAGATTGAAGAGTTGATTGCTCGTATTGCGCAAAAAGCACGTGCAGCTGGTATTCATTTGGTTTTGGCCACGCAACGTCCAAGTGTTGATGTGATCACTGGCTTAATCAAAGCCAACGTGCCAACCCGTATTTCATTCCAAGTTAGCAGTCGCATTGATAGCCGCACGATTCTTGATCAGCAGGGTGCTGAGAGTTTGTTAGGTATGGGTGATATGTTGTACATGGCACCTGGTACTGGTTTGCCAATTCGTGTTCATGGTGCTTTTGTTACTGATGATGAAGTTCATCGCGTGGTGACTTGGCTCAAAGAGAAAAATGGCGAATCTAACTACATTGATTCAATCTTGGAGCCTCAGTCAGAAATGGACTCTGGCTCTGGTGAAGCATCCGCCAGCGGTGAAGCCGATCCTTTATATGATCAGGCAGTCGCCATCATCCTAGAAAACAAGCGAGCCTCTATTTCTCTGGTTCAGCGTCATTTGCGCATTGGCTATAACCGTGCTGCCAGATTGCTAGAGGACATGGAGCGCGCCGGTCTTGTTTCTAAAATGGGCAGCAATGGTAACCGTGACATTTTGGTTCGTGCTCCAAACGACAATTAAGTTAAAACACAGCAAGCCCAGTTGAATGCCTAAGATGAAGATTGGTTTTACCCACTTGAAACGCATCGCTTTTCTAGCTCTCTTGGGCCTTACCTGTTTGACCTCGCCTTCTGTAATTGCTGATGAAGGTATCAAGCAATTTAAACAATTTATTTCAACTGTTAATAATGCTGAAGGTGAATTCACTCAACAGCAGATCAGAGCTACTAAACAGGGTGAATCTCAGCCCAAGGTTCTGCGTAAAAGTCAGGGCCGTTTTATTTTTCAAAGACCCGGTAAATTTGTTTGGGAAACCATCAAGCCGTTTGAGCAAAAAGTGATTGCGGATGGTCAGAAGTTATTGCTTTGGGATAAAGATCTGAATCAGTTGACTGTGCGTCCGGCGAGCAAAGGTTTGAGTGCCAGTCCTGCTGCGATTCTTTTTGGTGGTGCTAACGCAGAAGAGTATTTTGAATTAATCCCTGGCGGTGAAAAAGGCGGTATGTTTTGGGTGGAATTGAAACCCAAAGCCAACAGTGGTTCTGGAGACTTGCCGTATAGCAGAATTGGCGTTGGGATGACCAATGGTCTGCCCGCTGGCTTAGAGCTTCACGATAACTTTGGTACGATTGTTCTGATTAATCTGAGTAAAATTCGTACAAACATTCATTTGTCGCCAAATACATTTAAATTTTCACCGCCTGCTGGCGCAGATGTATTGAATGTGCAGTAAACATAGCACTATAAAAACAAAGCAAGAACAACATAGTAAGAACAACAGAGCAGCAAACTTAAAAATGCATTGAGAAACTCATGATCGATATTCAGCTGTTACGCAAAGACCTTGATACCGTTGCCGCACGTTTGGCAGAGCGGAAATTTATTCTTGATAAAGATACTTTTATATCTTTAGAGTCTGACCGTAAACAAGTACAAAGTCGTTCAGAAGAATTACAAGCCAAGCGTAATCAATTGGCCAAAGCTGTGGGCATGAAAAAAGGTAAGGGCGAGGATGCCAGTGCTGAAATCGCTGAATCGACTGCGGTGAACCAAGAGTTGCAGGCGCTCACAGAAAAACTTTCTGTGGTCCAAGCCCAGCTCAATGACTTTTTATTGAATATTCCTAACATTCCTCATGAATCTGTGCCGACGGGTAAGGATGAGTCTGCTAATCAGGAAGTTTTGCGCTGGGGCAAGATCCCAACTTTTGACTTTCCGATCAAGGATCACGTAGATTTGGCCATTCCATTGGGATTGGACTTTGACAGCGCTGCGAAGTTGACGGGTTCTCGTTTTGCGGTATTGCATGGGCAGGTTGCTCGTTTGCACCGAGCTTTGGCTCAATTCATGTTGGATAACCACATTCAAATCGGTTATCACGAAGTCGCCGTACCTTTCATTGTGAATGCAGACTCTATGAGGGGCACTGGTCAACTACCAAAATTTGAAGCTGATTTATTCAAAGTACCAAGAAAAGTTGGCGGTGACGATCAAGATGAATCAGTCGAAGCTGCTTATGAGAATTTTTACCTCATTCCAACAGCAGAAGTGCCTGTGACGAATTTGATGCGTGACACCATCACGCCATCAGAACAGTTGCCAAAGAAATTTGTGGCTCATACACCTTGTTTCAGGTCTGAAGCAGGCAGTTATGGACGTGATACACGCGGCATGATTCGCCAACATCAATTTGAAAAAGTTGAATTAGTACAAATCACAAAACCTGAAGCTTCTATGGCAGCTTTAGAAGAGTTGACGGCTCATGCAGAAGCCATCTTACAAAAACTAGAATTACCTTATAGAAAAGTTCTGTTGTGTACTGGCGATATGGGCTTTGGTAGCCTTAAAACCTATGACTTAGAGGTCTGGCTGCCAGCACAAAACACCTATCGTGAGATCAGCTCTTGTTCAAATATGGGCGATTTTCAGGCCAGACGCATGCAGGCTCGCTTTAAAACAGGCCAAGATAAACCTGAGTTGGTTCATACCCTGAATGGTTCTGGTTTGGCTGTCGGACGAACTGGTGTTGCGATTCTTGAGAACTACCAACAAGCTGATGGCAGTATCAAGATACCTAAGGCCTTGCAATCCTACATGGGTGGTTTAGAAAAGATCACGCTTTAAAAAGGTGCAAGCCTTGAATTTATTGGGAATAAATCTGGTATAAGGCTGCAACCACCATAAAACATAGGTGAAACCCTAAAGAAGGTTATAAATACTAGCTCCCACGAGGATTATGTGATTTAATGTCGTCAGTGCATCAGGAATAAGTTTTTAAATAAAAAAATATAACTGAATGTACATACTCCCAGTTTCTAAGTTGAAAGGTTAAAAATGAATAAAGCTGAATTAGTAGAAAAAATTGCAAAAGACGCAGACATTTCTAAGGCATCTGCTGAGCGTGTTTTGAACACATCAATCGATGCAATCATCAAAGCTGTTACTAAGGGCGACAAAGTTCAATTGATCGGTTTTGGTACATTCGGTTCAGGCAAGCGTGCTGCACGTGTAGGCCGTAACCCAAAGACTGGCGAAGCAATCAAGATTGCAGCTGCTAAGACTGTTAAGTTCACAGCTGGTAAAGCATTCAAAGACGCTGTAAACAAGCGCAAGTAATTTCTCTTCATGAGATTAAAAAGGCTGCCTAGGCAGCCTTTTTTATTTCCTAAAATCAAACTGATTTAAGCACCGGAACTGATTCAAGCATCGGAACTGATTCAAGCGAACCTTTCCTCAAGGCTGCTCAAGCCGATTTCGGCCAGTAATTTTGATTTTCTTTCCCGTGCTTTTTGGCCAGGTAAGTTCTTCTGGGTCGCAATGATCAGTTCATTTTTCATGGAATGTTCCCAGCCAACCAATTCAGTCACAGTGACATCATAGCCATGCGACTCTAATTGAAGGCAGCGCAACACATTGGTGATGTGACTGCCAAATTCACGGGTATGAATCGGGTGGCGCCACATTTCAGATAACTCATTTTTAAGTGATTGAGCTTTGGTCTTTCTCAAGGCTGCTGCCAGTTCTGCCTGACAGCAAGGCACCAACACAACGTGCTTGGCCTTTTTAGCAAAGGCGAAGCGAATGGCGTCATCAGTGGCGGTGTTGCAGGCATGTAAAGCAGTGACCACATCAATTTCATCAGGAAGAAGCTTTGAATCCAGTGATTCTTCAGCACTCAAATGAAGAAATTGCATGTTTGAAAAATTCAATCGATTCGCCAAATCTTGAGACTTCTTGACCAATTCTTCGCGAACTTCTATGCCATAAATGGTCGATGGTTTTTCTTGCAGCTTGCAAAAGAGATCATTCAGAATAAATCCCAAATAGGATTTGCCAGCACCGTGATCCACGATACTTAAATGATCTTTGCGACTCAAAACTTCTTCAAGCAATGGTTCAATGAATTGAACCAAGTGATAAACCTGTTTTAACTTTCGACGGGTGTCCTGGTTGAGCTTGCCATCCCGAGTGAGGATGTGCAATTCTTTGAGAAGTTCAATCGATTGAGTCGGTCTGATCTCGTGTTTTTGTGAGGCGACATCTTTTTTTGATGATGAATCGATCATGGCGTCTGAGCGGTTTTTCAACCGTTGTAAATCCTTGTTGGTATTCAATTAATGCCAGTTTTGGCGCTCTAAACTAAACTATAGGGCTATTTGATTGAAAAGCCTATGAATTACAGTAACGATATTGTCCGCGAAGTCGCAAGACGCAGGACTTTTGGCATTATTTCTCACCCTGATGCCGGTAAAACAACCCTGACAGAGAAGCTCTTGATGTTCTCTGGTGCTATCCAATTGGCAGGAACTGTTAAAGCTCGTAAAAGCGGTAGACACGCCACATCTGACTGGATGGAGATCGAAAAGCAACGTGGTATTTCTGTGGCCAGCTCGGTGATGCAGTTTGAATACCGTGACCATGTGGTCAATCTTCTAGATACCCCTGGCCACCAAGACTTTTCTGAAGACACTTATCGCGTTTTAACCGCTGTAGATTCTGCATTGATGGTGATTGATGCTGCTAAGGGTGTTGAAGAGCAAACCATCAAGTTATTGAATGTTTGCCGCATGAGGAACACCCCCATCATCACTTTTGTGAACAAGATGGACCGTGAAACCAGAGATCCAATGGAATTACTGGATGAGCTTGAATCTGTTTTGAAGATTGAGTGTGCGCCAGTGACATGGCCGATTGGTATGGGTAAAAATTTCCGTGGTGTGTATCACCTGATCAACGACGAAATTCTTTTATTTGCAGCTGGTAATGATCGCGCTGATCAAGAGTTTCAGGTGATGAAGGGCATTGATAACCCACAGCTTCATGAAATGTTCCCCGATGAAATGGCGCAGCTCAAAATGGAAGTGGAGTTGGTGCAAGGAGCTTCTCACCCATTTGATTTAGAGCGTTTCTTGGGTGGTTTACAGACCCCTGTGTTTTTTGGTTCAGCCATCAATAACTTTGGTGTCAGAGAGATTCTGAATGCTCTATTAGATTGGGCTCCAGGCCCGAGAGAGCGCAATGCAACAGTCAGATCCGTGGACCCAAGAGAAGATAAATTCAGTGGCTTTGTGTTCAAGATTCAGGCCAATATGGACCCGGCTCATCGAGACCGGATTGCATTCTTGCGCGTTTGCTCAGGTAAGTTTGAGCGCGGTATGAAAATCAATCACCTGCGCATCAACCGTGATGTGAAGGTATCAAACGTTGTGACATTCATGGCCTCTAGTCGTGAGCAAGTGGAAGAAGCCTATGCTGGTGACATCATTGGCTTACCCAATCACGGCAATATGCAAATTGGCGATAGCTTTTCTGAAGGCGAAGTCTTGCAGTACACCGGTATTCCATACTTTGCACCCGACTTTTTCAGAATTGCCCGTATTCGTAATCCAATGAAAATCAAGCAACTTCAAAAAGGTCTTCAGCAGTTGGGCGAAGAGGGCGCTGTGCAGGTTTTCAGGCCTTTGAACAGCAGCGATTTGATTCTTGGTGCTGTGGGTGCTTTGCAGTTTGAAGTGGTTGCGAGCCGTTTGATGAACGAATATGGTGTTGATGCTGTTTTTGATACGGCCAGCATTAACTGTGCTCGTTGGGTGACTTGTGAAGATAAAAAAATGATGAGTGATTTTCAGAATTCATCAGCCGGCCATCAGTTGGCTTTAGATGCTGCAGATAATTTGGCTTATTTGGCCAACTCTGCGGTTAACTTGAGAGTGACTCAAGAGCGTTGGCCTCAAATTGTCTTCCATGAGACCAGAGAACACGCCAGCAAGCTTTCTTAATGACTTCTTAAAAGAATCCTATCGGTAATCTCATCGGCACACATTAATCATTCAAGTTACCATTACTCATGCCTAAAACACTTGCCACCGATTCTTTGCCCGTCGTCATCATTGGCGCAGGTTTGGCAGGCTTAACGGTTGCTCTAGAGCTGGCTGATAGCCGTCAGGTCATCATCATGGCCAAGCGAGGTTTATCAGAATCAGCCACTGCCTGGGCTCAGGGTGGCATTGTGGGTGTTTTAGATCAGCAAGACAGTGTGGATGCGCACGTCAAAGACACAGTCGAAGCTGGTGCTGGTTTGGTGGTTGAATCAACCGCTAGATACATTGCTGAAAGAAGTGCCGATGCGATTGATTGGTTAGTTGACCAAGGCGTTCCTTTTACAACTGATCCCCAAGGACCCAAAGGTCTGCATTTAACCCGAGAGGGTGGCCATAGTCATCGTCGCATTGCTCACGCTGCAGATGCCACCGGTAAAGCGATTCATGAAGTATTGCTAGATAAGGCAAAAGCCCATCCAAACATTCAGTTATTTGAGCGTTGGATGGCTTTGGACTTGATCACCAATCGACATCTCAAAGACAAACAACTAAAAAAATCTGAGCGCTGTTACGGTGTGTATGCATTGAACATCTCTAGTGGAAAAATTGAAGCGATTCCTGCATCTGCTGTGGTCTTAGCCACGGGTGGTGTGGGCAAGGTTTATCGCTACACCAGCAATCCAGAAACAGCGACGGGTGATGGCATTGCCATGGCTTGGCGTGCAGGCTGTCGGGTGGGCAATATGGAGTTCGTGCAGTTCCATCCAACTTGTTTGTATCACCCACAAGACAGAACCTTTTTGATCACTGAGGCTCTGCGAGGTGAGGGCGCACAATTAAAACTTCCAGACGGCACTCGTTTCATGCCTAATCATGATGAGCGTGCAGAGCTTGCGCCAAGAGATATCGTGGCTCGTGCGATTGACTTTGAAATGAAGCGCTTGGGCTTGGATTATGTCTTGTTAGATGCCACTCATTTGGGTGAGGTCTTCCTTAAAGAGCATTTCCCAACGATTTACGCACGTTGCGCTGCATTGGGTATCGATATCGCTAAGCAGCCCATTCCGGTTGTTCCTGCAGCGCATTACACCTGTGGTGGGGTTGTCACTGACTTAGAGGGTAAAACTGATTTACCAGGCTTGTACGCAGTAGGTGAGGCCACATACACAGGATTGCATGGCGCCAATCGTCTAGCGAGCAATTCTTTGTTGGAATGCGTGGTGATTGGCAAGTCAGCCGCAACAGAAATCAAGCAGCATCCTCTAAAAGAAATGCCAGAAGTGCCAGAATGGGATGAGAGCCGAGTTGAAGATGCTGATGAAACAGTGGTGATTGCTCACAACTGGGATGAGTTACGTCTTTTGATGTGGAACTATGTTGGTATTGTTCGGACTAACCGTCGCTTAGAAAGAGCTTTGCATCGCATTGAGTTGCTTCAAAGTGAAGTCCAAGAGTATTACGCCAACTTCAGAGTGACCCGAGATTTATTAGAACTCAGAAATCTACTGAGTTGCGCTGAACTGATCGTGCGTTCTGCGCTGATGCGCAAAGAAAGTCGTGGTTTACATTACAGCCGCGATTACCCACAAAGTTGGACTGTTTCTTATCCAACCATCCTCACGCCGATTAATCGGCAGTCATAAGTGCCATTAAGTAACATTAAGCACCAACTGAATTTATTGAACTCTCAATGAGAAGTCGACAGCGATCACATCTTTGGTTAATTTGCCAATAGAGATGCGATCCACACCTGTTGCAGCGATTGCTCTTAATTGATCAAGGCTGACTCCGCCAGATGCTTCGAGTAAAGCAGCACCTTTGGTGAAGGCGACTGCTTCACGCATTTGCTCAAGACTAAAGTTATCGATCAAGATATTTTTTGCACCTGCTGCTAGAGCTTCTTGAAGCTCCTGCATATTTTCAACTTCAATCTGGATATCAACCCCTGAGTTCAGTGCCTGAGCTGCTTTCATGGCGGCACTGACTCCGCCAGCTGCGGCAATGTGATTTTCTTTGATCAAAATCCCGTGCCATAAAGCCAAGCGTTGATTTTTGCCACCACCCACGGTCACGGCATATTTTTGAGCTTGGCGTAAGCCAGGAATTGTTTTTCTGGTATCTAAAACAGCACAACCATGAGCGTTAGGGCTGGCACCTTCAATGGCTTTGACATGCTCTCTGGTGATTGAAGCTGTCCAAGAAAGTGTTTGTAGGAAATTAATCGCTGGGCGCTCTGCTGATAAAAGCGCTCTTGGTTTGGCAGTGATTTCACAAACAGTGGTGTCGGCTTTCATGACATCGCCTTCTGCATATTTCCAGTCGATGGTGGCTGATGGATCAAGCTTTTTTAAACAACCTTCAAACCAAGCTCGACCGCAAAGCACGGCTTCTTGGCGCACAATCAAGTTGGCACGAACGAGACCTGCCTCTGGCACCAGCATTGCGGTCCAATCACCAGTGCCGATATCCTCTAAGAGCGCATCATTGATATTGCGCTCGCGAGCTTGTTCCAGTGATTCGTTGTGATCAAACATACATGTATCTTTTAAATGGATGAATCAATAATAGACTTGGTAAAAATACTAAAAATTAAAGAATTAAATACCAAGGTTAGATGTTAATTAGGCTGCACCGATATTTTTAACAAAGCCATGCTGAGCCTTTGCTAAGAGCTCAGGGTGCTCGCTAGTAAAAGACAACATTTTTTCAATACAAATTTGAGCATCAGATCGGATGCTCTCATCGATGAAGATTTCTCCGGATTGATGTGTCAAACAACTCAAAATACCTTCGAGTCCATTCATGGCCATCCATGGGCAATGAGCGCAACTTTTACATGTGGCACTGTTACCGGCTGTGGGAGCCTCAATCAGAATTTTTTCGGGAGCTAATTGACGCATCCGATGAAGGATGCCTTTATCTGTTGCAACAATATATTCTTTGGCGCTGCCTTCGACCACTGCTTTGATCATGGCAGAAGTAGATCCCACCACATCTGCTAAATCAACCACGTGGGCGGGCGACTCTGGGTGAACCAAAACCATGGCATCAGGATGTTTCTTTTTAAGTGTTTCAAGCTCAATTGCTTTGAACTCATCATGCACGATGCAATGACCTTCCCAAAGCAACATATCAGCACCAGTTTGATCTTGGATATATCGACCCAAATGACGATCAGGTGCCCATAGAATTTTTTTACCTTGTCGGTGGAGTTCGTGAACAATCGCTAAAGCGCAAGAGCTGGTCACCATCCAGTCAGCTCTGGCTTTTACTGCCGCACTGGTGTTGGCATACACCACCACTTCACGATCAGGATGGGCATCACAGAACTTATTAAAGTCTTCTGCTGGGCAACCTAAATCAAGAGAGCAAGTGGCGTCTAGATCTGGCATCAACACTGTTTTTTCTGGGCTCAAAATTTTTGCGCTTTCACCCATGAATTTCACGCCAGCAACGATGAGTTTTTGAGCGCTGTGATTTTTGCCAAAACGAGCCATTTCCAATGAGTCTGCAACAAAGCCGCCAGTCTCCCAGGCGAGGTCCTGAATGTCCCCATCTACATAGTAATGTGCAACAAGAACCGCGTTTTGTTTGACCAGTTCGGCCTTAATCTTTTGAATAATTTGTGCTTTTTCTTCCCCAGGCAGTGCTCTAGGTACTTTGGCCCAAGCTTGAGCAATGCAGGTTGCACCAGAGCCGTCTTGCTTAGGATAATCAAATAATTCTTTGTTCATGCATGAATATTAAGGCAATTTTCTGAAGCCAACCTGAAAGCACCGGTTTCAAGCACTCAAAATCATCCTATTTGTATAAAAACATTTAGAATAAAACAATAACGGAGATAAACATGTTCGGTAAACGTAAAACAACATTGTTAATGCCAACCAATGAGCGTTTCGACACTTTGATTGGTAAAACCTCAGAAATCTATGGCCGCATGGTCGTTGGTGATAGTTTGCGCATCGATGGCAAGGTGGTGGGCAATATCGAGAGTGAAGAGAGTGTAAAGGTCACTGTGGCTGTTGGTGAGGATGGCGAGGTAGTGGGCGATATTTTTGCTCACCGAGTCATGATTGCCGGCAAAGTCGAGGGAAATATTTACGCCACTGAGCGCGTTGAGTTCCATCAAACTGCGCAAGTTCGTGGTGATGTGACTTATGGCTCAATTGGTATTGAGCACGGTGCACGAGTGATTGGTTTAGTGATACAAGGTGTTGATAAAAAATCAGCCAATCAAGCATCCGATGTGATTCGCGCGATGCAAGAAAGACGTTAAATCACAAGAGACGTTCAATTAGAAAATCGCACAACTCAAAAGACTTAAAAACTAAAAAGACTCAAAGGGAAGTCCCAATAAAAAAGCTCACTGATGTGAGCTTTTTTATTTCTTGGGTTTCATGCCCTGATAGTTCATACCATTTGCTGATGGCATGTGGCACATCAAATCACTTGCGCTTTAAATCGCCTTTGATTGTGCCGCCTCTTTGAATAGTGATGCTTGAGTAGGTCAATGTCCCATCAACAGTGGCACGGCCACCAATCACCAAATCACGACAGCTCACAGTTCCAGACAATTTGCCTTTGACATTGATGCTATCGGCTGTGACAGTGCCATCCACATAACCGCCAGCACCGATCAATAAGGTTTGAACTGAAAGATTGCCTTTGAATGTGCCATCAACGGTGATGGAGCCACCAGACTTCATGTCACCAGCGAATTCAAAACCTTCACTGATGATGGATGGTTTTAAAGAAACGCTTGAAGTTTGAGTCGCGGACTCAAAATTTCCATTCTCTTCAGTCGCTTCATTTGAAATAGGCTCTTCTGATGAAAATTCAGAATTTTCGTTCTCTGTTTTTTTACCAAACATATTCATTTCCTAGAAATCTTTAAGAAGCGCTAAAGCCGTTAGCTGATTTCAAAAGGTTACCTTGTAAATCGCCACCTTTTTCAATCTCAATTTCAGTGTATTGAACTGTGCCAATCACTTTGCCAGTTGAGCGAATGAATAAAGATTTGTTAGCTGTTAGATTTTCGTGAATTTCACCACGAACGTCGACCACGTCAGCAGTTACTTTGCCTTTGAGAACGCCAGTGCTACCAACTAAAATTTCGCGGGCAGTTAGTTCGCCTTCAATGGTTCCTGAGATAGAAGCAATGTCAGGAACAACAAAATTGCCAGTTAATTTAACGCCTTCGCCCACAGTTAAGCAGCCATTTTGATTGTTATCAGCCATAAAAACCCCTAAAAAATCGATTTAATTATCATACCTGCTAAATTTTACAGCGAATAGCCATCCATCAAGGTAGAATCCGCACCCGGAGGGAAAATTATGCAAAGAGTGATGTTGCGTGCCAAATTACACCGTGTAACGGTGACTGAGGCCGATTTAGAGTACGAAGGTTCATGCGGTATTGATGAAGATCTATTGGATGCGTCTGATATGCGCGAGTTCGAGCGTATCGAGCTTTACAACATCAATAACGGCGAACGCTTCTCAACCTACATCATCAAAGCAGCCCGTGGTTCTGGCGCCATTTCCTTGAATGGTGCTGCTGCTCGTAAGGCCCATGTGGGCGACTTATTGATCATCTGCACATATGGACCAATGTCTGAGGCAGATGCAAAAACATTTGTACCAAAAGTTATCTTGGTGGATGACAAGAACAAAATCAAAGAGATCAAGAAAATCACCATTTGATTTTTGGGTGATTAAGGGTTTCGGTAGTGGAAATAGAAAAGGCAGCCAAGGCTGCCTTTTTTCTTTGCTGCTGCTGAGGATCTTTAAAAGGGCATCTTCACATCTGATTTGATACCGAGGAAGACTTGTTTGAACTCAGCTTGGATTCTTTCAATCGCTGCTTGAGTATCCGCTTCAAAACGCATCACCACAATCGGGGTGGTGTTAGATGGGCGGGCCAAGCCAAAGCCATCAGCATATTCAACTCTCACACCATCAATGGTGTTGATGGATTCAGAGCTTGGAAACAATGTATTGGAGCCAGATGCTTTGCCTACGGCAACCTTTTCTTTGATCTTATCGAGTAACACGAATGGCTCACCCTCTGCGCAAGGCATTTGCAGTTCAGGTGTGCAGATGGCATTAGGAAGACCCTCTAGGGTGGCATTCAGATCCTTTTCACCACTTAGGATTTCAAGAAGGCGCGCACCTGTGTAAAGGCCGTCATCAAAACCGTACCAACGGTCTTTGAAGAAGATGTGACCACTCATTTCACCGGCAAGAGGTGCACCAGTTTCTTTTAGTTTTGCTTTGACCAATGAGTGACCAGTTTTCCACATCAATGGTTCGCCACCTGCTTGCTTGATATAGGTGGCCAAGTTACGTGTGCACTTAACGTCATAAATAATTTGAGCGCCAGGATTGCGACCAAGAACGTCTTTGGCAAACAACATCATTTGGCGGTCAGGGAAAATCACCTCGCCACTTTTTGTGACGACTCCCAGGCGATCTGCATCACCATCAAAAGCAAGACCGATTTCGTTATCGGTGGTTTGTAGATTCTTGATCAGATCTTGTAGATTTTCTAAATGAGCTGGATCAGGATGATGATTTGGGAAGGTGCCATCTACCTCGCAAAACAATTCTTGAACTTCACAACCAAGGGCTCTGAATAATTTGCCTGCAAAAGCGCCACCAACACCATTACCGCAATCAACAGCAATCTTGATTTTTCTCTGAAGCTTCACATCGCCAATAATGCGATCTAAGTACTCAGGGAAGATGTCGTATTCAGAGCGTTTGCCAGAGCCACTTGCAAACTGCTTGGCAAGGATGCGCTCACGCAAAGCCTGTATTTGTTCGCCATAAATAGCAGAACTGCCTAAAACCATTTTGAAGCCGTTGTAGTCAGGCGGATTGTGGCTGCCTGTGATCATGATTCCAGACTTGGCTTGCTGTCCGTTGATCTTGATATTGGTGCCAAAGTAAACCATCGGAGTTGCCACAACCCCTAAGTCAATCACATCTACACCCACAGATAGAAGGCCCTCTGTGAGGCCAGACATCAAAGCTGGACCAGATAAGCGACCATCACGACCTACGACACAAACTGTTTCACCGATCTCGCGCATGGCGCTGCCAAAAGATTGGCCGATCAGTTTGGCGACACTTGGGTCTAGAGTTTTATCAATGACACCACGAATGTCATACGCTTTAAAAATCGAAGGAGATAGTTCCATGAGATCTCTGGCAGATTAAGAATTGAGCCACTTGATGCGTGCAGCAGTGATTGCATCAATACCATCCAATGATGGATTGTCACCTTTAAGCGCAGCTTGGATTGGCTTGGCTAATTTTTTACCCAGTTCAACGCCTGGTTGGTCAAAACTATTCAAGCCCCAAATAGCACCAAGACAAAGTGCGCGATGTTCATAAAGAGCTAACAAAGCACCGAGGTAGTAAGCATCAAGTTTAGGCAGCCAAATCAAATTGCTTGGTCGACCTCCAGGGCAAGAGTCATAAGCAAACTCTTCTTTAGAGCCATTTGCCAAAGCTTGTGCTTGAGCCAAGCAGTTAGCAATCAAAGATTGATGATGTTCTTTGGCTTCAGGTAAATCACTCATGGCTTGCTTGATGGCTATGAAATCCACTGGAATGATCTGTGTGCCTTGGTGAAGCATTTGGAAATAGCTGTGCTGAGAATTGCTACCGGCACTACCAAACACCACAGGCGATGTTGGGTCGCATGATTGACCATCGACAGTCACGCTCTTGCCATGACTTTCCATTTCTAATTGTTGCAACCACTCTGGTAAAAATCTCAAGCCATGGGCGTAGGGCACAATTGCTTTGGCAGTGATGCCATGTTTGCGTTGATTGTGAATCAAGGTCAATGCCAAAGTGAGCGGCATGTTTTCATTTGCAGGAGCATTCACAAAGTGCTGGTCCATTGCATGAGCACCAGCTAAAAATTGTTTGTATGTGGCAAAACCAAATTTGATGGCAATCGGAAAGCCAACTGCTGACCATACTGAAAAACGACCACCGACCCAATCCCAAAATGGGTAAATGTTCTCTGGAGTAATTCCAAAGGCCTCAGCAGCTTCAGGGTTGGCAGTGATACCAATCAAACATTTTTTAAGTTGTGAGGGTGTGACTTGATGAAGCTTTAACCAATTGATGACCGTCTGAGCGTTTCTCATGGTCTCAAGGGTGGTGAATGTTTTCGATGTGATCAGAACTCTGGTGCTGCGAGGTTGAGCCTTTGCCAAAGTGGTGGCCAATTCAGCACTATCGACGTTTGCCACAAAATGTAAACGAATAGCTTTACCTAAATTTGGATTCACTTGATAAAGTGCATCACACACCAAGCGTGGGCCCCAGTCTGAACCACCAATACCAATACAAATCACATCGGTGATACCGATTAGTTGATTGCAAAACCCTTCCATTCTTTGCCACACAGCTTTGACTTGAGGCATGACATCTTCGCCATCCACCATCATGGGCTGATCTGATAGATTGCGAAGAGCTGGGTGAAGGGCTGAGCGACCCTCTGACTGATTGACAGCGTTGCCCGAAAAGATCGCATTGCGTTTTTCAAAAACACCGCGTGTGCTTGCCAACTCAAATAATTGCTGCCATTCGGCATCAGTGATTTGTTGGTAGGCGGTATCTAGAGCAAGGTCTACAGCACTAATTAATTTAGACATTTATGAATTTTAACAAGTTTTGGAACCCGCAAAATGAAAAAAAATGGCGGTTGGTTTCAGATACCTCTATAATCACCGCTGTTTTGGAAGCTTGGCAGAGTGGTTGAATGCAGCAGTCTTGAAAACTGCCGAGGATGCGAGTCCTCCGTGAGTTCGAATCTCACAGCTTCCGCCAGACCCGAAAGCCCCCTCGTTGAAAAGCCAGGGGGCTTTTTTTATGCCCCTCTTAACTATTTCTTGGTTTGATCACTGAAGTTGCTATCTTTACTTCAAAAACAACATCTGCAAATCATTCAGATATTGAATGCCTAATGCCGATGCTTTCAAACTTGTTGGGTCTTCATCCAACAAACCTTTTTTCAAGGCATTTTGAATCGATCCATTGATAGCGCTGATTTCTAAACCAGTTCTTTCTTTGAACTCGTGAGTGGGCACGCCATCAATCAATCTCAAAGTATTGAGCATGTACTCAAAAGGTAAATCATCTTTGGTCAAGATGCGCTCTTCAATCAAAGCATGACCTTGAGTAAAGATCTTTTGCATGTAAGTGTCAGGATGACGCTCGTTGGTTTGTCTGGCAATTTGATTATGAGCGGAAATCTTGCCATGTGCTCCAGCACCAATGCCAATGTAATCACCAAACTTCCAGTAATTCATATTGTGTTGGCAGCGATGCCCATTCTTGGCGTAAGCAGAAATCTCATAACGTTCATACCCAGCACTTTGAAGTTTTTCCATCAGTGCATCAAGCATCTCAAACGCACTGTCATCATCAGGAATGGGTGGTGGGTATTTAGCGAACAGGGTGTTAGGCTCAAGCGTCAAATGATAAAGAGACAGGTGTTGCGTTTTGAATGCCAAAGCTTGCTCTAAGTCCTGAATAGCTTCATCAAGAGTTTGATTTGGTAGGGCATACATCAAATCAATATTGACTTGATCGAATAGATCTAAGGCCGCACGAATCGCTGCCTTGGCCTGAGTTGAATCATGAATACGACCCAAAGCTTTGAGCTTCTCATCATTAAAACTCTGAATACCTAACGAAATTCGGTTAATGCCACTTTGTGCGTAGCTTTTGAATTTATCAATTTCAAAAGTGCCAGGATTTGCTTCCATCGTGATTTCAGCATCTGCATTCACGGGAAGTAGGGCGCGTATATCTGACAGCAGTTGATCTAAGCCTTCAGCCGAGAGCAAACTGGGTGTGCCACCGCCAATAAAGATTGTGTGAATTCTGCGCCCCCATACTTTGGGGAGTGTGCTTTGCAAATCTAAGCGCAGTGCCTCGAGATATCTTTTTTCATCAAAGCCTTGCTTGACTTCTTTTCCTTCTTTGATTTGATGAGAATTGAAGTCACAGTAGGGGCATTTTTTAATGCACCAAGGAATGTGAACGTAAAGAGATAAAGGGGGTAGTGAAGTCAGCATCGTGAAGAGTTAGCGTGACAAGCCCAATTTTTGATTTAACTCTTGCATCAAGATCCTCAAAGCTTGACCGCGATGACTGATTTGATTTTTTTCTTCAGCACTTAATTCCGCCGCTGTTTTTTGCAACTTCGGAATAAAAAATAATGGATCGTAGCCAAAGCCATCTTCGCCTTGAGGAGCCTCTAGGATCTCTCCTTGCCAATGACCAACGGCAATCAAAGGTTCCGGATCATCCGCTGAATTGATGAACACCAAGGTGCAAGTGAAGTGAGCACTTCTTTGCTGAACGCCACTCAATTTTTTAATCAAGAGTGCATTGTTGTCAGCATCCGAAGGATCTTTCTTTTGATCACTCAAAGCGAATCGAGCCGAAAGAACCCCTGGCAATCCACCGAGTGCATCAACACAAATACCGGAATCATCAGCAAGGGCAGGCAGGCCACTTAACTTGCTTGCGTGCCTGGCCTTCGTGATGGCATTTTCAACAAAGGTTGGAAACGGCTCTTCACATGATGGAATGCCCAACAAACCCTGCGGCGTTACTTCAATACCCAGGGGGCTGAGTAAGGCGTTAAATTCTCTGACTTTTCCAGAATTGTTGGAAGCTAAGACAATTTTCTTGGAAGACATTATTTTTTTGCTAAAGCTTCTTTTTGAAGTCTCACTAACTCTTTGATACCGCTTTCAGCCAAGTTCAAGAGTTGATCAAGTTCTTTTCTAGAAAATGCCGGGCCTTCTGCTGTTCCTTGAACTTCAATGATGCCGCCTTGAGCAGTCATGACGACGTTCATATCTGTGTCGCAAGCAGAGTCTTCGGCATAGTCCAAGTCAAGAACTGGTGTGCCCTGATAAATACCCACTGAAATAGCGGCCACATGATCTTTGATTGGATCTTGAGCGATCAATTTCTTTTCAAGAAGCTGATTTACAGCATCTCGGGCTGCCACAAAAGCACCGGTGATCGCTGCTGTTCTGGTGCCACCATCGGCTTGCAGAACATCGCAATCCAAATGAATGGTTCTCTCACCCAATAACTTAAGATCAAACACGCTGCGCATGGAGCGACCAATCAGGCGCTGAATTTCTTGAGTTCTGCCACTTTGTTTGCCTTTGGCAGCCTCACGGTCACCCCTGGTATGGGTGGCTCTGGGCAACATGCCATATTCAGCCGTGACCCAACCTTCGCCACTGCCTTTTTGATGGGGAGGCACTTTATCAAGGATGGAGGCGGTGCAAAGCACGTGTGTATCGCCAAATTTCACCAAAACTGAGCCTTCTGCGTGCTTGGTAAAACCACGAATGATGGCGATTTGGCGAAGATTTTCGGCTTGGCGATTACTGGGGCGTTTGGATATTGTCATGTTAGGACTTTACAATGGATGAATGATAGAAAGTATGACCGGTTTTGGTAGTGCCTCCAGACAATTAGACCTGGGTGGCGGAGTCTATGCAACTGTAGCGGTTGAATGCCGTTCAGTAAATAGTCGTTTTCTAGATTTGAACATACGTTCACCTGAAGAGTGCCGTTCTGCAGAAATGTCTTTGCGTGAACTGGTCACCAAACAGTTGGGCCGTGGCAAGGTGGAGTTCCGTATCAACGTCCATCGTGAAACCGAAGCCTCAACTCAATCCACAGATTTATTAAATTCAGATAGTCTGAAAAGTCTCAAGGCTTTAGAAGCAGCTGTTTTAAAAGAAATGCCAAATGCTGGAAATATGCGCATGGGTGAAATCTTGCGCTGGCCAGGGGTGATCAATGAAAAGAATGTGGATGATGAGCTCTGGCGCAAGCTGACCTTAGAAGCTGCCACAGAGGCATTGACAGCACTTAAGAGCAGTCGTCAAAGTGAAGGCAAGGCTCTGCAACAAATTTTGATGGAGCGCGTCAATGGCATCCGATCCATTGTTGAACAATTAAAGCCATTGATTCCACAAATCATCGCAGCTCATCAGGCCAAGCTCACTGAGCGCTTGACTGAAATACTCTCAGGCATTGATGCGCAAGGTCAAGCCGTAGCAAAAAATGATGTATCAGAGCGCATCAAACAAGAAGTTGTTTTGTATGGTGTGCGCATTGATGTTGCTGAAGAGCTTGAGCGTTTAAAAACACATTTAGACGCTGTAGAGTCAGCCCTTAAAAAGGGTGGGCCGGTTGGCAAGCGTTTGGACTTCTTGATGCAAGAGTTGAATCGTGAAGCCAATACCTTGGGTTCGAAATCGGTGTCTCAAGAAAGCAGCAATGCATCGATTGAAGTCAAATTATTGATTGAGCAAATGCGTGAGCAGGTGCAGAATCTTGAGTAATGGTTTAGCCGAGGATTTTTGATGACTTATACCGGTAGCATGTTGATGGTGGTGGCTCCTTCAGGTGCAGGCAAATCCTCTTTGGTGAATGCACTCTTGAAACAAGATGCCGGCATTGGCTTATCAGTGTCCTTCACCACGCGTGCACCACGACCTGGTGAAGTCAATGGCCGTGAATACAACTTTCTCACTGAAGCAGAATTTTTAGCGCGCAAAGAAGCGGGTGATTTTCTGGAGTGGGCCAAAGTTCACGGTAACTATTACGGCACATCGAAATCTTGGATTGAGTCTCAAATGAAAAATGGCAGAGATGTCATTTTAGAAATCGATTGGCAGGGAGCGCGTCAAGTACAAGCCATCATTCCTCAAGCACTTTGGATCTTTATTCTGCCTCCATCCATTCAAGCTTTGGAAGATCGCTTAAGACATCGGGCCCAAGATGATGAAGCCACCATTCAAAAACGTGTGGCTGCCGCAAGAGAAGAGCTCACCCATGTCGCTGAGGCGGATTACTTAGTCATCAATGATGACTTTGAGACTGCTTTGGCTGAGTTAAATCATGTGGTTTTGGCCAGTCGCTTGCGCAAGAATTCCCAGTTGGTCAGGCACCAAAAATTAGCCCAGGAGCTTGGCGCTTCAAACAATCAAAAGTGAACTTTCTGCCACTTTTGCTCAAGTGAGTTATCCTTTAGGTATTCCTAGTACTTTTTGAGTTAAACACATGGCCCGTATTACTGTAGAAGATTGTTTAAAAACCATCCCAAATCGATTTGAATTGGTTCTAGCTGCTACCTATCGCGCTCGTCAATTGGCGCAAGGTCATGCTCCTAGAGTGAACGCTAAAGACAAGCCAACCGTGATTGCTTTGCGTGAAGTGGCTGCTGGCGTTACAGATCGAGACATGTTGGTCAAAGTACCTCTATAAGAGGTGACACGGTGGCGCCAAACCCAGATGCCCAAGGCATCCTAGCCGCCATCCTGGAGCAGTCAAGCCGGCATTTATTCGGACCCACGTCCCAGCCGGCTCACCCCCCTAAGCCACAAGTTGTTTCCTTAGCGGGCTTAATTGAAAAAATCTCACACTTAAAACCTGATGAAATTGCTTTGGTCAAAAAAGCATTTCAGTACGCTGACTCAGCTCATCTGGGTCAATATCGTCAAAGTGGCGAACCTTACATCACCCACCCATTAGCCGTTGCTGAGCTTTGTGCCAGCTGGAGATTGGACGCTGCATCAATCATGGCTGCTTTGCTGCATGATGTGATTGAAGACACAGGCAGTACTCGTCAAGAGTTGGTAGAAATCTTTGGCGGTAAGGTGGCTGAGTTGGTGGAAGGTCTGACCAAACTAGACAAGCTTGAATTCCAAAGTCAGGCAGAAGCGCAGGCCGAGAGTTTTAGAAAAATGTTCATGGCCATGGCCAGAGATGTTCGAGTGATTTTGGTGAAGTTGGCAGATCGCTTACACAATATGCGCACGCTTGATGCGACCACATTGGCCAAACGAAAAAGAGTCGCTCTTGAAACCGCAGAAATTTATTCACCGATTGCTCACCGCCTTGGCTTGAATTTGGTTTACAGAGAGTTACAAGATTTAAGCTTCAGACATTCGTCACCATTCAGGTATGCCACTTTGGATAAGGCCATTAAAAAAGCCAGGGGCAATCGCAAAGAAATGGTCAGCAAGATTTTGGATGCCGCACGCATGACCCTGAGTAAGTCAGGCCTTGAAGCGGATTTGAGAGGTAGAGAAAAAACTTTGTACAGCATCTACATGAAGATGCGTCAAAAGCATTTGAGCTTCTCTCAGGTCTTGGATGTCTACGCTTTCCGTGTCACCGTCAAATCAATTGACGAGTGTTACAGAGCTTTGGGCGTTTTGCATGCTTTGTATAAGCCCATGCCTGGAAAATTCAAGGACTACATTGCGATTCCCAAGCTCAATGGCTATCAATCACTGCACACCACCTTGGTGGGTCCATTTGGTATGCCCGTTGAATTTCAGATTCGTACCCAAGACATGCATCGCGTAGCGGAAGAGGGCGTTGCCGCACATTGGGCGTACAAGGATGGTGATGATCATCTCACAGAGATGCAAACCAGAGCCCATCAATGGTTGCAATCATTGGTTGATATTCAAGATAACAGTGGCGACTCTCAAGAATTCTTGGAGCACGTCAAAATCGATTTATTCCCAGACGCCGTTTACGTCTTCACCCCTAAAGGGCAAATCAGAGCATTACCAAGGGGCGCCACAGCTTTAGACTTTGCTTATGCCGTGCACAGTGACTTAGGTAATGAATGCGTGGGCGCCAAAGTGAATGGAGTTCAGTTACCTTTAAGAACAGAATTGAAGAACGGCGACATCATTGAAATCAGTTCTACGCCAAATTCACAACCTAATCCTGTATGGCTCACATTTGTTAAAACTGGCAAAGCACGTGCAGCCATCCGCCATTACCTGAAGACCAGACGTTATTCAGAAGCCATTCAATTGGGCGAACGCTTGTTATCTCAGGCGCTGCGTCAGCAGGGCAGTGATGCTGCTTTGGTCACTGATGATGTTTGGGAAAAGCTCTTGCATTGGACTGGTAGCAAAGGTCGCGATGAACTGTGTGCTGACATTGCCATGGGTCATCGTGTTCCTGCGGTCATGGCAAAAAGAATTGACATGATCATTCGAGAAAGCAAGGGTCAATCTGAGCAAATGCGTTTAGACACAGCTGAGTGGGAGTCATCAGCCAAGGATATTCCTGAACACAAGCAAGCCATCATGATTGACGGTAATGGCGGTGAGTCAGTATCTTTCCCTGCCTGCTGTCACGCTATTCCGGGCGATAACATCATGGGTTACTTGGGTAAAGGTGAAGGTCTTCAGATTCATACCCATGAATGTCGTCAAGCCCAACGATTGCATCATCGTGATCCAGATCATTGGGTTGATGTTATTTGGTCAGAAGATATTCAAAGAAGTTTTGATGTTGCAATTCGTGTGGATGTCAGAAATGCCAAAGGTGTCTTGGCGCGTATTGCTGGCACATTGACCTCAGCTGATGCCAATATTGCTCACGTGGCCATGGATGATCGATTCAGTGAATCTGCGGTGGGTATTCGTTTTGTTATTCAGGTAGAAAGCCGTTATCACTTAGCAAAAGTCATGCGTCGTTTGAGACAGAATCAAGACGTTTTAAAAATCACTCGAGTTTTTGGTAAGTAACTTTTAGGATATCGAGTTCTTTTCGACCCTCAGGGGTTTTAAGTTGGACTGTGTCACCCTCTCTTGCTTTGATCAGTGCTTTGGCTATGGGTGAAATCCAGCTGACATGATTTTTCTCCATATCAACTTCATCCACTCCCACGATTGCAATCGTGGTCTCTTGACCGGTCTCGTCTGCGTAACAGACCGTTGCCCCAAAAAAGATTTGATCTGTTTGATCCCTTGCTTCAGGATCAACAACCAAGGCATCCTCTAAGCGTTTGGTGAGAAAGTGAATACGTCGATCGATTTCACGTAAACGCTTTTTACCGTATTGATAATCACCATTTTCTGATCGATCACCATTCGATGCTGCCCATGAAACGATTTTGACGATTTCTGGGCGTTCTTCATCCAGAAGATGTAAAAGTTCATCTTTCATGCGCTGGTGACCAGCTGGAGTTATGTAGTTTTTGATTTCCATGGCATAATATCGGTCTTAATGCGGCTGTAGCTCAGTTGGATAGAGTACTTGGCTACGAACCAAGGGGTCGTGGGTTCAATTCCTGCCAGCCGCACCAAAACTAAAGGGCCTAGTGTAAAGCTAGGCCCTTTTTCATTCAAGTTAGCTCATTCTTTAATCAGGATCGATGCGTTAGCTCAAAAAGCTTACAAGACACTGTATTCATCATTAATTTAGTTCTATGGATTGGTGTTGATTTGGCTTTGAATGAGCTCGTAACTGTGTTTAAATATCTCTCGCATATTAGGCATGATTAAGCATTGAATTAAAAAATGCATTCAATGAAATCGCGGCATGGGTCACGACAATCTTTGAACATGTCTTTGAGGGAGAGTCGGATTGCTACGTTTTGTTTTCATCATTGCGCTCTTCAGCGTTTTCCAGTCACACATGGTAAATGCGCAATCATTCCCACAGAAACAGATTCGTTTGATTGTGCCTTTTGCGCCAGGTGGCAGCACAGATATGATTGCGCGCACCATTGCTGAACCTTTAGGAAAAGTTCTTGGACAAACTGTTGTCGTTGAAAATAAGGCGGGTGCGGGTGGGTCAATTGGTGCATTAGATATTGTGAGGGGTGGTAAGGATGGTCATGTGATTGGCATGGCAACAGTTTCTACTACTGCTTCAAGCCCAGCAATCAACAAGAAAATTGGTTACGACCCCATCAAAGATTTTCAGGCAATCACCAATATCGCAGCCTCACCCAATGTGATTGCAGTGCATCCAAAATTTATTGCCAAAGACTACAAATCATTTTTAGAGTTAATTAAAAAGAATCCTGGCAAGTACAGTTATGCCACTTAAGGTGCGGGAGGTATTGGGCATTTGCAGATGGAGTTATTTAAAAGTTTGACAAGTGCCCAAATAAATCATGTTCCTTATCGCGGAGCCGGGCCAGCTTTGATTGATGCGGCATCAGGAAAAGTGCCCATCATTTACGATAATTTCCCATCAGCTTATCCGTTTATAAAAGACGGTCACTTGGTGCCATTGGTGATTGCTGCCCCAAAACGATTGAGTAATTTGCCTCATGTGCCAACCTTTGCGGAAGTGGGTTTAACTTCGGCGAATCGCATGGCTTACTATGGTTTGATTGGGCCGGCTGGTATGTCGAGAGAGGCTGTGGAGAAGATCCATGCAGGCGTGCTTAGAGTTTTACAAGATCCATCGGTGAGAAAGCGCATTGAGGAAACCGGGGCAATCATCGTTGCCAATAATCCAGAGCAGTTTGCTTTAGAAATCAAAGCTGAATATGACATCTATCGCGATGTTGTTACCAAGCTTGGTCTCAGTTCAAATTAAATTCCAAGAAGCCCTATCATCACCCCTCATGCGGTTTGAGATGGCCCTCATCAATTGGGGGTATTGCAAGCTTGTACGCTGATTGTGAACTACCACTATCCTAGTGCTTAATTCACTTATTTACTTTTATTAAGAAGCAATGAATCTCCCTCGTTCTTTCAGATCTATTGAGTTCGCTTGGCTCTTGGCTGCCCTGGTAGTTTCTGTGGCGTCTTTGAGCAGCGTGGCTTATTTAGCAGATCGCATGCAAAGAGCATTTGAGAGAGATGCCAAGCAGCTCATTGCATCAGATGCTTTGATTCAGAGTGATCAACCCTTGCCCATTCTTTTTGAGCAAGAGGCTGTCAAAAAAGGATTGTTGGTGGCTAACACCACTGCATTTC
>JACCDQ010812062.1_pt1 | contig 26532 bp, 20 predicted proteins | sample 7446031 | NCBI WGS metagenome assembly JACCDQ01 (sample SAMN15323442, study PRJNA562643) | freshwater metagenome | isolation source: river surface water | place: USA:Blue River Watershed | collected 2017-08-17 | reverse complement strand
AACTTTGCCTCTTACAACTTTTGCAACTCTAAAACTTATCAACTATCTTTGCCCCTTAATTTCGAAACTAAAATAATGAACAAATTATTGATTGTTGGAACAGTGGCTTTCGACGCTATTGAAACTCCTTTTGGGAAAACAGATAAAATTTTAGGTGGAGCAGGGACTTACATCGGTCTTTCGGCTTCTTTTTTTAATTTACAATCGGCTATTGTTTCTGTAGTTGGAGACGACTTTCCACAAGACTATTTGGATTTATTGACGGCTCGTAATATTGATATTTCAGGTCTTGAAGTTGTTCAAGGAGGAAAAACCTTCTTCTGGAGTGGATTGTACCACAACGATTTGAATTCGAGAGATACCTTGGCTACAGAATTGAATGTTTTGGCTGATTTCCAGCCTAAAGTGCCTCAAAATTTCAAAGATGCTGAAGTAGTAATGTTAGGAAACTTACATCCATTGGTGCAAAGCAGTGTTTTAGATCAAATGGAAGTAAAACCAAAATTAGTGGTTTTAGATACTATGAACTTTTGGATGGATTGTGCTTTGCCAGAATTGCTTGACGTAATGAAACGTATTGACGTAATTACTATTAACGATGAAGAAGCAAGACAGCTTTCAGGAGAATACTCTCTAGTAAAAGCAGCGGCTAAGATTCATACTATGGGTCCTAAATATGTGGTGATTAAAAAAGGAGAACACGGTGCGTTATTATTCCATAATGGAGAAGTGTTCTTTGCGCCGGCATTACCATTGGAAGAAGTTTTTGATCCAACAGGAGCTGGAGATACTTTTGCAGGAGGATTTACAGGATTTATTGCGCAAAGCGAAAATGTATCCTTTGAGAATATGAAAAACGCAGTCATTTATGGTTCTAATTTAGCGTCTTTTTGCGTAGAGAAATTTGGAACCGAAAGAATGCTTAACTTGGATAAAGAAGAAGTAGTGTCTAGATTGCAACAATTCAAAGCATTGACACAATTTGATATTGAACTTAAATAACTCATGCCTCGGATTTCCGAGGCATTTTTTATAAAATAAACAACACAACCAATTACAACACTACAATGAGCGATGCTTTACAACACGAATGTGGAATAGCCTTAGTGAGGCTTTTAAAACCGCTTGAATACTATAAAGAAAAGTACGGAACTGCTTTTTATGGGATACAAAAAATGTATCTTTTAATGGAAAAGCAACACAACCGTGGTCAAGATGGAGCAGGTTTTGCAAGTATCAAATTAGACGTAGCGCCAGGAGAACGATATATTAGTCGTGTGCGTTCTAACGCAGCACAACCTATACAAGATGTTTTTTCTCAAATTAATGAGAGAATCAATTTAGAGATGGCTTCTCACCCTGAATATGCAGAGGATGTTGCACTTCAAAAAACTAATATTCCTTACTTAGGAGAGCTCTTTCTTGGACATGTTCGTTATGGAACTTTTGGTAAAAATAGTATAGAGAGTGTCCACCCATTCTTGCGTCAGAACAATTGGATGCATCGAAACTTAATTTTGGCAGGAAACTTTAATATGACTAATGTTAAAGAATTGTTCCAAAGTTTAGTAGAATTGGGGCAACACCCAAAAGAAATGGCTGATACAGTAACAGTAATGGAAAAAATAGGCCATTTCTTAGATGATGCTGTAACTGATTTGTATCAAGAATGTAAAAATGCGGGTTTAAATAAAAGAGAGGCTTCGCCAGTAATTGCTGAAAAATTAGATGTTGCAAGAATACTAACTCGAGCTTCAAAAAATTTAGACGGGGGGTATGCTATGGCAGGGCTTTTAGGTCATGGGGATGCGTTTGTATTTAGAGACCCAGCAGGAATTCGTCCAGCATACTTCTATCAAGATGACGAGGTGGTAGTGGTAGCTTCAGAACGACCTGTTATTCAAACTGTTTTTAACGTTCCTTTTGACAGCGTTCAGGAAATTGAACCAGGAAATGCTTTAATCATTAAGAAAAACGGAACGATTTCGTTGAATCAAATTTTAGCGCCTACCGTAAAAAAAGCGTGTTCGTTTGAACGTATTTATTTCTCTAGAGGAAGTGATGCTGAGATTTACCAAGAAAGAAAAAATTTAGGAAAATTAATCTTGCCTTCGGTTTTAAAAGCGATTGATCAAGATACGGATAACACGGTATTTTCGTATATTCCCAATACTGCCGAAACATCGTTTTACGGAATGGTAGAGGCGGCTCAAGACTTCTTGAACCAGCGAAAAAACGATTACATCCTTAAAAACAGAAATACTTTAACAGAGCAAACGCTTCAAGAGCTTTTAAAAGTTAAAATCCGTACAGAGAAAGTAGCGATTAAAGATGCAAAACTGAGAACGTTTATTACAGAGGACAGCAGTCGTGACGACTTGGTAGCTCACGTTTATGACGTGACGTACGGAGTGATAAAATCAACAGATAATTTGGTTATTATTGACGATAGTATTGTTAGAGGAACTACATTGAAAATGAGTATCATTAAGATGATGGATCGTCTGAAACCAAAACGTATTGTAATTGTTTCTTCGGCACCACAAATTCGTTATCCAGATTGTTACGGAATAGATATGGCCAAGTTAGAAGGTTTAGTAGCCTTTAGAGCGGCATTAGAATTATTGAAAGAGCGCAATTTATACCATATTGTAGATGAGGTATATGCCAAATGTAAAGCACAAGAAAATTTCAAAGATGCAGAGGTAGTCAATTATGTTACGGCTATTTATGAGCCATTTACACCAGAAGAAATTTCAGATAAAATAGCTGAGATGTTAAGTTCTCCTGAAATTAATGCGGAAGTAAAAATTATTTTCCAAACGGTAGAAGACTTGCATACGGCTTGCCCTAAGAATCTAGGAGATTGGTATTTTACAGGGGATTATCCAACACCGGGAGGCAATAGAGTAGTGAATCGTGCCTTTATGAATTTCTACGAAGGGAAAGACGCAAGAGCCTATTAAAAAGCATAAAAAGTCCTTTTATCGAATATTTAGGTCGTTGGTCTAAAGAAGTTGATTTAAGGAAATCCTAGAGCTACATTTACACTACCATTTACATTAGTAGGTTGAGTTTATGGTAGATTTGGGGCAAAAGAGGAGGAAGCAATTCCTCCTCTTTTATTTTATAATGATTGATACCAAATAAAAAAGCCGCTGAGATATCAGCGGCTTTTAAGTATGTGTTAAAAAGACTATTTCTCTAAAGCAAAACGTCTTGTTACTTCCGTCCAGTTAATTACATTGAAAAATGCTTCAATATAATCTGGTCTTCTGTTTTGATAGTGTAAGTAGTAAGCGTGTTCCCAAACATCCATTCCAAGAATTGGCGTTCCGCCGCATCCTACACCCGGCATTAAAGGGTTATCCTGATTTGGAGTGCCACAAATGTCTAATTTACCTCCTTTGTGTACACATAACCAAGCCCATCCGGAACCAAATTGCGTAGCACCTGCTTTAGCAAATTTAGCTCTGAATTCTTCAAAAGAACCAAAAGAAGCTTCAATAGCATCTAATAATTCACCTGTTGGTAAACCACCTCCATTAGGAGACATTACTGACCAAAATAGATTGTGATTGTAAAAACCACCACCGTTATTACGAACAGCTGCGTTGGTTTTATCTAAATTAATCAAAATATTTTCGATAGTTTTTCCTTCTAAATCGGTTCCCGCAATAGCTGCATTCAAGTTAGTCGTATACGCATTGTGGTGTTTTGTATGGTGAATCTCCATAGTGCGTGCATCAATGTGCGGTTCTAACGCATCGTAAGCATAAGGTAATGGTGCTAATTCAAAAGCCATGATATAATTGTTTTAAGTGAAAATTAAAAAATGAATTCAAAATTAGGTATTTAACTTTTAAATACGAAATGTAATTATGTTATAATTTTATTAAATAGTTATTTATAACTTACGATTTATAAATCGCTTTTTTGTTTTTGGATAGTACAAAAACTTTGGTTTGTGTTAAAGTGTAGGAGACATTTTTCCAAATCCCTTTGTTGGTACAATTAAGAACAATACTGTTTTTTTCTTCTTTCAAGAAAATTTCAGCTTTGGATAAGTCTTTGTTAAAAACCACAGCGGCATTATAGTTGCCATGAGATGCAATTTCTTTCAATTGGATTTTTTGTTCAAAGCTACGGATACATTCTTTTTTGAGTTGAGAATAGGTGTATCCAGCAGAGCCAATACAACAGTGTTTATCCCTGTCAGCCCCTGATTTAGGGTGTAGTTGTTGTGCAAAAATTACGTACGTTCCGGTTAACAGTAGTGTGGTAAGTAAGTGTTTTGTTTTCATTGGGATTTGGGTTTAAGTAAGGCAAATGTAATTTATTTTAAGAATCTGCCATCGCCATGCAAACAATACTGATTTTGGATCCAGGAATTTTTAATAGTGCTTTGGCGCAAGCCTCTAGAGTAGCTCCTGTGGTAATGACATCATCCACTAATAAAAAATGTTTGTTATAGTTGGCTTCGCTAAGCACAACATCAAAAATAGTATCAATTCCTTCAGCTCTGCCTATGCGGTCTTTTTGCGATTGGGTTTTGGAATATTTTTGACGATATAAAATGGTTGGGTCAAAAGGGATATGCAATTTTTTTGCAATTATTTTTCCAAATAGAGTCGTTTGGTTGTACCCTCTTTCTCGTAACTTTTTGGGATGTAGCGGTACAGGAATAACTAAGTCAATAGTACGAAGATTATTTACTGTACTTAAATCCTCAGCATACCATGCTCCCAAAAGAGTTCCTATTTCTTCCTGTCCACGGTATTTTAAATTATGAATAAGTTGTTGGACAATCCCTTTTTTATGGAAATAGGTTAAAGCGGAAACATGTTCAACAGGAATTCTCCCATAAAATTTTTTGAATGCTTCGTTTTCAGGAATCAAGTGGTGTTGAGTAAGCGGAATTTCATGGCGACAAGAGGCACAAATAGTATTTTCATTTGGTAATAAAAAAGCATCACATCCAGAGCAAACAGGAGGAAAAAATAGATTTAGGATATTTTTAAGCATAGGATTTGGGTTAGGAAATATAAAAATAAGAAAATCAGTGCTTCAAACTTTAACTATTTTCTTTTTTTTAAGGACACTTTTTATATTTTTGCAGTACTATGGCAAAACAAGAAGATTTATTTAAGAATGTAGTTTCGCACGCAAAGGAGTACGGATTTATTTTTCCGTCAAGCGAAATATACGATGGATTGAGTGCGGTGTATGACTACGCCCAAAATGGGGTTGAATTAAAGAAAAACATTCGTGAATATTGGTGGAAATCAATGGTTCAAATGAATGAAAATATTGTGGGATTGGACGCGGCTATTTTGATGCACCCTACCACTTGGAAAGCATCGGGCCACGTTGATGCATTCAACGACCCGTTGATTGACAACAAAGATTCGAAAAAAAGATATCGTGCTGATGTTTTGATAGAGGATTATGCCGAAAAATTAAATCAGAAAGCACAAAAAGAAATAGATAAAGCTAGAGAGCGTTTTGGAGCTTCCTTTGATGAGGAACAGTACAAGACAACGAATCCACGTGTAATGGAGTATTTGTCTAAAAAAGCAGCAATTCTAGAAAGAATGGCACGCTCTTTAGAGACAGAAAATTTAGCCGACGTAAAGGCATTAATTGAAGAGTTAGAAATTGCTTGCCCAGAAAGTGGTTCTAAAAATTGGACCGATGTGAAGCAATTCAACCTAATGTTTGGAACAAAACTAGGTGCTTCAGCTGAAAATGCGATGGATTTATACCTGCGCCCAGAAACCGCTCAAGGAATTTTTGTAAACTTCTTGAATGTACAAAAATCAGGGCGAATGAAAGTACCTTTTGGGATTGCTCAGACAGGGAAAGCCTTTAGAAATGAAATTGTAGCTAGACAATTTATTTTCCGTATGCGTGAATTTGAACAAATGGAAATGCAATTTTTTGTACGTCCAGGCGAAGAAATGCAATGGTACGAACATTGGAAAGCAACACGTTTAAAATGGCATTTATCACTGGGATTAGGAAAAGAAAAATACCGTTTTCACGATCACGAAAAATTAGCACATTACGCTAATGCAGCGGCTGATATCGAATTTGACTTCCCTTTTGGATTCAAAGAATTGGAAGGAATTCACTCTCGCACGGATTTCGATTTAAAAGCACACGAACAATACTCAGGTAGAAAATTACAGTATTTTGATGCTGAATTGAACCAAAATTATGTGCCGTATGTGGTAGAAACTTCAGTAGGATTGGATAGAATGTTCTTAGCTGTTTTTGCTACTTCCTTAAAAGAAGAAACTTTAGAAGACGGTTCAACACGAACTGTTTTGAGCTTACCAGCGGTATTAGCACCAACGAAAGCGGCTATTTTACCATTGGTTAAAAAAGACGGATTGCCAGAAATTTCTCAACAAATTATTGCTGATTTGAAATGGGATTTCAATGTGGCTTACGATGAGAAAGATGCAGTAGGAAGACGCTATAGAAGACAAGATGCTTTAGGAACACCTTTCTGTATTACAGTGGATCATCAAACTGCCGAAGACCAAACGGTTACGATTCGTCATAGAGATACAATGAAACAAGACCGTGTTAAAATTGCTGATTTGAAATCAATTATTGAGAACGAGGTTTCAATGAAGAATTGGTTAATGAAGATGAATCAAATTTAGAGATACGAAATTTAGAAGTACGAAGTAAAAAAGTCCCAAATTCAATTGAATTTGGGACTTTTTATTTATATTTTTTTTAAAATTGATAACCTATACCAATCCCCCCACGACCAACAAATTCCATTCGGTCTACGTTGTCTTCTTTGTAAAATAGATTTCTACCAAGACCGGCGTTGAGTTCAAAAATAACACCAGATTTAGTAATCCATTTACCTCCAAGGGTAAATCCTAACGCAAAATCATTGACTGTAGCTTTTCTTACAGCTATATAGTTCATGTTTTCTAGTGTGTAGGCTTTTGTTTTATAATTGTTAATCATTCCGAAACCCTCTATAAAAAAACCAGATACTCTTTTATTTCCAAAATAGATGCGATAGTAAGGAGTCAAACTAAATTTTTTATCAAAGGCTTTGTCATAAGCTATAAATACACTAGCACCATAACTACTATTGTCATTAAGATATTTTTCGTAGCTAACATCTAGGGCTCCTGCAAGAAGTAAAAAAGCATTTCCTTTCAGTTCGTATTTTTTAAGATCTGGAGCTTTTTGATCTTGGCTGAAACCAATAAAAAAAGCAAATAGGCAAACAGTAGTGATTAATTTTTTCATAGTATGATGAGATTTGAGGGTTAAATGATACGGCTAAAATAGAGAAATATTTTATAAAGTAGAAATTACTCAGCTATGGCATTCCAACCTCTGGCTTTCAATGGAATTTTTGTATTGGCACGGGTAACTAAATGAATGCCTTCACTTTCTGTGGTCATGTGTCCAATGATAGAAAAGTTAGGATTTCCTTTAATTTTGTCAAAGTCTTCCATTTTTATGGTGAATAATAATTCATAATCTTCTCCTCCGCTTAAGGCCACCGTGGTGCTGTCAATATTAAATTCCTCGCAAACACTAATGAATTGAGGGTCTAAAGGTAATTTGTCTTCATATAAATTACATCCTACTTGGGATTGTTTGCATAAATGAATAATTTCAGAGGATAACCCGTCCGAAATATCAATCATCGATGTTGGTTTAATTTCAAGGGCGTGTAATAAAGTTCGAACATCTTTTCGAGCCTCTGGTTTTAATTGACGTTCAATTAAATAAGTATAAGCATCCAAATCAGGCTGAGAATTTGGGTTAACCAAAAACACCTGTTTTTCTCTCTCCAACACTTGTAATCCCATATAAGCCGCCCCTATATCGCCTGTTACTACTAGTAAATCATTGGAATTAGCTCCATTTCTATAGGTTAACTCGGCTTCGTCTGCCTCGCCAATTGCGGTAATTGAAATAATCAATCCTTTTTGAGATGAAGTGGTGTCTCCTCCAATAACATCCACTTTGTATTCTTTAGCGGCCAAGGTAATTCCTTCGAATAACTCTTCCAAAGCTTCTAAAGGGAATCGATTTGAAACCGCAATAGAAACCGTGATTTGTGTGGCTTTGGAATTCATCGCACAAATGTCCGATACATTCGTAACTACAGCTTTGTAACCCAAATGTTTCAAGGGCATATACGCCAAATCAAAATGAACTCCTTCTACCAACATATCGGTTGAAACGACTACTTTTTTGTCTTTAAAATCCAAGACAGCCGCATCATCCCCAATTCCTTTTAGAGTCGAAGATTGGGTTATTTCAAAGTTTTTTGTCAAATGGTCAATCAAACCAAATTCGCCTAATTGCGAAATACTGGTACGCTGTGGGTTTTTATCTTCAATCATAGTCAGTAACAAAGTTTAAGGTTGCAAATGTACAAAGTTTTTGTGCTGATTTTTCCCGATTTTTTCGCATCTTTATAGATATAAATTCGTCCAAGATGAAAAAAAATGAGATTATTACCCTTACGGTAAATCCCGCTTTAGATAAAAGTGCGCATTTCAAAGGCTTAGTTCCTGAGCAAAAGATACGTTGTGAAAATCCGCAATTTGATGCAGGTGGTGGTGGAATTAATGTTTCAAAAGCCATTGCGCGTTTGGAAGGAAACTCCAGAGCTATTTTTACATCTGGTGGAGCTACAGGCGAAATGATTGAGACTTTAATGACTCAAGAAAATATAGAATTTGAAACGATTCCGATTCAGAGTTGGACACGTGAAAGTTTTGTAGCAGTTGATGATGCGACTAATTTACAATACCGATTTGGTTTTAAAGGCGCTGTTATAAGTCCTGACGAAAAAGAGCGAATTTTAGAGGTAGTTCGTCAATTGGATTGCAAATATTTAGTATTGAGCGGAAGTCTGAATGAAGGATTACCCGTTGATTTTTACCAACAAATAGCGAAAATTGCCAAGCAATCGAATATCAAATTAGTAGTAGATGCTTATGGCGATGCTTTAAAAAATGTTTTGAACGAAGGGGTATATCTAATCAAACCTAATGTAGGGGAATTAGCTAAATTAATTGGTGTCGAAAAACTTGAAGTGGAAGAAGTGCATCAAGCCGCCAAACAAATTATCGATAAAGGAGGTGCCGAGCTTGTGGCGGTTTCACTAGGCCCTCAAGGAGCTGTTTTGGTTAGTAAAGACAGTTATGATTTTGTACCAGCGCCAAATGTAGTGAAAAGAAGCACTGTGGGCGCTGGTGATAGTATGGTGGGAGGAATGGTTTGGGCGCTTTCGCAAAACAAAAGCATGAAAGAAGCTATCCGTTGGGGAGTAGCTTGTGGTTCGGCAGCAACTATGAACGAAGGAACAAAATTATTCCAATTGAGTGATGCCCAACGCTTGTTTGAGTGGCTCAAGGACAAATAAAAACCCAATAACTTTCGTTATCGGGTTTTAACTTCGTACTTCGTTATCGTACCTTGTAATTCTTAATCGTTTAATTTCAATACGGCCATAAACGCTTCTTGTGGAATTTCTACATTTCCTACTTGACGCATACGTTTCTTACCTTTTTTCTGTTTTTCAAGAAGTTTACGCTTACGCGAAATATCTCCTCCGTAACATTTAGCCGTAACGTCTTTACGTAAGGCCTTTATCGTTTCGCGCGCAATAATTTTGGCACCAATCGCCGCTTGAATCGGAATGTCAAATTGTTGTCTCGGAATCAATTCGCGTAATTTTTCGGTCATTTTTTTACCAATATTGTACGCATTGTCTTCGTGAATCAAAGCAGAAAGTGCATCTACCGTTTGTGCGTTTAAAAGCACATCTAATTTCACTAATTTAGAAGTTCGCATCCCAATTGGTGAATAATCGAAAGAAGCGTATCCTTTAGAAACGGTTTTCAAACGATCGTAAAAATCAAATACGATTTCGGCCAACGGCATATCAAAATTCAACTCGACTCTTTCGGTAGTCAAATACGTTTGATTGGTAATCAGTCCGCGTTTTTCGATACATAAACTCATTACGTTTCCTACGAAATCAGCTTTAGTGATGATAGTTGCTTTAATATACGGTTCTTCTACTCGGTCTAATTTAGAAGGCTCTGGCAAGTCCGATGGATTGTTCACAATAAGCGGTGTTTCTGGATCTTTTTTGGTGTAAGCCAAATACGAAACGTTAGGCACCGTTGTAATTACGGTCATGTCAAATTCACGTTCCAAACGCTCTTGGATAATTTCCATGTGCAACATTCCTAAGAATCCACAACGGAAACCAAATCCTAAAGCTGCCGAACTTTCTGCCTGAAAAACTAAAGAAGCATCGTTCAATTGTAGTTTTTCCATAGAAGCACGCAAGTCCTCGTAATCTTCAGTGTCAACGGGATAAATTCCGGCAAAAACCATTGGTTTTACATCCTCAAATCCTGTGATCATATTTTGAGTTGGATCTTTGGCATCTGTCAAAGTATCCCCCACTTTTACTTCTTTTGCTTCCTTAATTCCCGAAATTAAATACCCCACATCTCCTGCCGAAATCACTTGTTTCGGAACTTGATTTAATTTTAAAGTACCTATTTCGTCGGCAAAATATTCACTGCCTGTAGCCATGAACTTGATTTTTTGCCCTTTTTTGATTTCGCCATTTATGACACGGAAAATAACTTCAATGCCGCGGAAAGGATTGTACACTGAGTCAAAAATCAAGGCCTGTAACGGTTCGTCTTTATTGCCTTTTGGCGCTGGAATTTTTTCGATAATGGCTGCTAAAATATTTTCAACACCAAACCCTGTTTTTCCAGAGGCGTGAATAATATCTTCTAGTTTACAACCTAATAAATCGATGATATCGTCGCTTACTTCTTCGGGATTAGCACTTGGTAAATCTACTTTGTTCAAAACCGGAATAATTTCCAAGTCGTTTTCTAAAGCCAAATATAAATTAGAAATAGTTTGCGCTTGAATACTTTGTGCGGCATCTACAATCAACAAGGCGCCTTCGCAAGCCGCAATAGATCGAGAAACTTCATAGGAAAAATCCACGTGTCCCGGAGTGTCAATCAAGTTTAAGATATAATCTTCGCCTTTGTATTTGTACTCCATCTGAATGGCGTGACTTTTTATGGTAATTCCACGTTCACGTTCCAAGTCCATATTATCAAGCAATTGTGCTTTCTCTTCCCGAGCGGTTACGGTTTGAGTTGCCCCAAGTAATCGGTCAGCAAGTGTGCTTTTTCCGTGATCAATATGTGCAATTATGCAAAAATTTCTAATGTGTTTCATTATTCAATTTCAATATCAAGTTCAAAATGCAACATCCCTTAAAAGGGATATTAATCTGCAAATATAGCGTAAAACTTTGATAATTTTTTTGAAATTAATGGATGCAAAATCATAAATAAAACGAGGTTTTGATTATAAAAATTAATCTATAAGTTTTCCATTGCCAGATTTTTCTGAATTGGAATCAAATTTTGCGACACCTTTGTTGATTATATCACCATTTCCGAACAATTTTCCTGTAATCTCTTTGGTTACATTCACCACCACATTTCCATTTCCAGTACTTTTTATTTTTGCGTTTTTTGCGATAAGTTTTTCTGAATTGACATCGCCATTTCCGGTTTTTTCAATATCAAGTTGATTGGTACTTCCACTCAAAATAGCGTTGCCATTTCCTATATTTTCCAATCGGAAATACCGACCAATGATGTTGTTAATGGTAATATCACTATTGCAAGTATTTTTAATAACGCTTGTTTCAGGCATAGTAATTTTAATAACAGTATTGGTGTTTTCAATATACATTCGATTATTACTATTGTCTTTGAATTGAATTTTTAACTCATATTCGGATGGATTTTCGATGAATTGTAAGAGACTTTCTAGATTGTCATCAATAGTTATTGAAATACTCCAATTTTTTCCAATTTCAACTTCAATGTTGCCATCTAGATTTTCAAAATAAACTTTGTCGAAATTTTTGTAGTTATAGTTTTTGGTAATAATTTTTCCAGAACCTTTAATTTGCGAATTGCAAAAAGAAGTAGTTAGTACCAATATGATAGTTGAAATAATTTTTATCATAATTTACAGTATTAATATTTATAACCCATTGATAATCCAATATCACCAGTTACTTTTAAAACAACATTTGCTTGTTCGGAGGATTTGTTTTCAATAATTAATGCCGTGTTGTTGTCAGCTTTTACTTTTACAGTTTCGTTTGGTGCAACAATAAGTGGAGAGCGAGTACCCCCAGAAATTGGCGCCATAAAAATTTTTAATTCATGATTTGAGGTGTTCTTTAATATAACTTTAAATGCCCCGTGCTCGTTATTTCCAAGAACAAAACTGTCATTTGGTTTAATAGTAGTGTTGGAATTTAGAGAACTAAAAATGCTACAAGAAGTAGTGAGTAATAAAGTAGCAAATAATACAATGACTGTTTTCATAATTTAAATTTTAATGATTAATTACAATGCAAAATTGCATTACTAATTATTTCCAATCGCTTCAAATTATTGTTAATATTGAGATTACAGTATGTCAATAAATTCTTTAGGGGTTTTTCCAGTATTTTTTTTGAAAGAACGATTGAAAGTAGCCTTTGAGTTGAAACCGCATTCAAAAGCAATTCCTAATAATGTTGTTTTTTTGTGTTCATCTTTGGAAAACTTTATTTTAACTGCCTCAATCCGGTAGCTGTTTATGAAGTCATTAAAATTCATTTGAAACCCTTGATTGATGGTTTTAGAAATTAGAGCAACATTTGTTTCAAGTTTTTTTGCCAAATCAGCTAGTGTTAATTCAGGATTTTGGTAGAGTTTTTCTTCTTGAATTAGAATTTCAATCTTAGATTTCCAAAAAGATATTTCTGGTGAATTTGTTTCTTCAAACATTTCATGCTCAATATCAATTACACCTTCTTCAGTGCTATTGTTTTCGACGTTATTTAATAATAAAATCGGGTTTTTGTTGAATTCCATTTTAAATGGAATACTCGCATTTGCTGGGTTGGAATAACCAACAATAGCGATATAATACATCACTCCCGAAAAAAATAGAAAAAACCACCAAGTTCCTTTATAACTGTTCAGTTCAGGAAAAAAGTAACTAATGCTATCAAAAAGAATAGGTAATGACAACATAATTAGGAAAGCAAACAAGTAGGTTTTAATCCACTTGAATAAAATGCTGTCGGCATAACTTACCACTTGGCACATTAGTTTTTTATAGGAGTTATAATATTTTATCGACAAAATAAAATAAATAATCATAGATGCTAATCCTATTTTTTGGTACCAATTGTCAAAGTCTTTATCCATGCCATCGGCATAAAAATAGTAATCGTGCAAAATGAGTTTGTCATAAACTCCTATTGTAGTGATATAGAGTAAATATAGTAGTCCAGGAATTAGATGTAAAGCTTCTTTTTTGGTTAATTTAAATGACGGATTCAATAAACTTCGCGTGTAGAAAAATATAATTGGACCTATAAATAAGAGATGTTGCAGTGGTAAATAGAATAAAATATCTCGATAAGGTTGATTGTCGTACCAACCTGCAAAACCTAGCATCCATGGTGCAATATACAAGCTGCATAAGAAAATAAATAAACTCAACCAATAATTGGATTTGTTCTCAGTTCGAATAGCTTTTATTAAAAGTAAAACGCCGTAAAGTATTCCTTGAGAAAAAGAAATGAGTAGTAGGGAACTATAAAAACCAAAATGGAATAGCATCTAGAATTTTTAGTAAAACTAATTATTAATTTCATATTTATACTAGGCTTGCCTTTAAATTTCATAACTAAATTAACTTAACTATCTTTGCCAAAAAAAACAGCACCTTGATTAAGATAGGAAACATAGAATTACCTGATTTCCCTTTATTACTTGCTCCTATGGAAGACGTGAGTGATCCGCCATTCCGTAGATTGTGTAAAACGCATGGGGCCGATATGATGTATTCAGAATTTATTTCTTCAGAGGGATTAATTCGGGATGCTATCAAAAGCCGTCAAAAACTCGATATTTTTGATTACGAACGTCCAGTAGGAATCCAAATTTTTGGTGGCGATGAAGAAGCAATGGCATTATCGTCTAAAATTGTTTCTACGGTAAATCCAGATTTAATTGATATAAATTTTGGTTGTCCCGTTAAAAAAGTAGTAAGTAGAGGCGCTGGTGCAGGGGTTTTGAAAGATGTGGATTTGATGGTGCGTTTGACTAAAGCCGTTATCGATAGTACCAATTTACCCGTAACGGTAAAAACCCGTCTGGGTTGGGACGAAAGTTCAATCAATATTGATGAGGTAGCAGAGCGTTTGCAAGACATTGGTGTTCAAGCCTTGTCTATTCATGCACGTACACGTGCACAAATGTACAAGGGCCATTCCGATTGGTCGCACATTGCCCGAGTTAAAAACAATCCCAGAATCACGATGCCCATCTTTGGAAACGGAGATATTGATTCGCCAGAAAAAGCTTTGCATTATAAAAACGAATACGGTATTGATGGGATTATGATTGGTCGTGCCGCTATTGGATATCCTTGGATTTTTAATGAAATCAAACATTACTTTAAAACAGGCGAACATTTGCCAACACCAACTGTTATTGATCGAGTAGAAGCGGCTCGAAATCACTTAATTTGGTCCATGGAATGGAAAGGCGAACGATTAGGCATTGTAGAAATGCGCCGTCATTATACGAATTACTTCAAAGGAATTCATTCGTTCAAAGATTACAAACAAAAATTAGTAACTACTGATGAGGTGGAAGGCTTATTCAACGTGATGAAAGAAATCGAAGAGGTCTATGCAGGTTATGAGTTTGTGTAATCTAACCCAATAGTTTCTTACTCACTCGACTACTCGCAATTAACGAAGCGATAAAACCTAGCGAAATAATTGTCCCGAGAACAATTAAAACATTTGCTACTGTAAAAACTATAGGATAGGCTAGTGTAGGGGTAATCATAATCAGTTGAAATTGTTGCTGAAGAAGCACTACTCCAATACCTAAGATGAGTCCGATACAACCACCAAAAACACTTAACAAAGTTCCTTGAAGCAAGAATATTTTGCGCAAATCATTAATTTCAACTCCTAAGTTGAACAAGGTTTTTAGGTTTCCTTTTTTGTCCAGAATCATCATGATTAATGCCCCAATTAAGTTGAAAAGAGCCACCACAATTACTAATGTAAAGATTAAGTAGACAGCAATGTTTTCTGTATTCAACATTTTATAAAGCGATTCGTTCAATTGGGCTCTATTTTTTATCGTTATGGAGTGGTTGAAAATAGTTTGTAGTTGTTCTACGATAGCATCTTCATCAGCGTTTTTTTGTATCTTAATTTCAATTGCAGAAACTTGATTAGGTTGGTATTCTAATAATTCTTGGGCAAGACTCAAATCAGCAAAAACATATTTAGAGTCCAAATCTTCATTGATAGTATAAATCCCAATAGGCAACAAATCCGATTGATTGAAAGCTTGTTCTGGATTTTCAATAGCGCCTTTTCCAGGTTTAGGAACAAAAACTTGTAAGGGTCTGTTGAAATCCAATAAACCCATAGAAAATTTCTGTGCAATGCCATAACCTACTACTACCTGATTGGTATTAGAGGCTAGCCACTGCCCATTAAAAAGATTTTTTTCGATAGGATTTACTTGGGGAAAAGCAGTATCAACCCCTTTTAAAAAAGTTACCTCTTGTTTTCCGTCAAAGGTAAAAAGTACCCGTTCTTCAACAATTCTGGAATAGGCTACTATTCCTTGTATTTGTTTGATTTTTTGCTCTTGTTCCGGATGTATTATGATTGATTTTCCTAAGGTAGGGCTGAGTTTTAAGTCAGGATCGATAGCATTGGTAAAGGAGAGACTAAACTCTTTTAATCCGCTAAAAACGGAAAGCACAACAAACAGTGCCAATGCTCCAATAATAATCCCCATGCTAGCAATGCGATTGATAATGTTAATAGCATTATTCTTGCTAGGACTTATACTGTATCGTTTGGCTATATAAAGAGGAAAGTTCAATTTAAAACTGTCTGCGTTTTTCTAAAAGATCTCGATTTTCAATCGGGTTTTCTGGATTAGTCAACGCTTTATCAATCTTTTCTATATAGTCTAAAGAATCGTCAATAAAGAAAACCAGATTAGGGACTTTGCGCAACTGTAAACGTACACGTTGCGATAAGTCATGTTTAATTAAAGTAGTATTAGATTTGATAGCTACTAGTGTTTCTTGGGCCTTTTCTTGAGGAAATATACTTAGGTAAACTGTAGCAATAGACAAGTCAGATGTTACCGCTACTTTTGATACAGAAATAACCAAATTGCTTATTCCATTTTTTCTCACTTCGCCTTGCAGGATATCTACCAAATCTTTTTGGATTACTCCACCAATTTTTTTCTGTCTATTTGTTTCCATGATGCAAAAATACTACTTTTAAACTTTATTCGGACAAATTTTAAAAGGAACCAAAATTTTAAGAAGCTATTCCTGCTATTCGCTTTATCTTTTTATTGAAAACTTCGAGAACCTCAGTTTTCAATAAAAAGGATGTCGCTGCTATCAGGGCTAGAGGTTTCATTTTCAGTACCCGAGTATAATTTTAAACCCAAATGATACAAAGACACTCCTTTTCTATTTACGACGCCTCCGCCGGTTCAGGTAAAACCTATGCTTTGGTAAAAGAATATTTAAAAATTATTCTGACCTCGCCTAAAAGTGATGCCTATAGGAATATATTAGCCATTACGTTTACCAATAAAGCGGTGCATGAAATGAAAAGCCGTATTGTGGGGAGTTTGTCTGAGTTTACCAAGGATGATCCTTCGCCCAAAGCACAAGATTTAATGCAGGATTTATCAATAGAAACCGCATTGTCTATAACCCAAATTAAAAGTAAGGCGCAACAAATTATTAAGCACATAATTCATAATTATGCCGCTTTTGATATTTCTACCATTGATAAATTTACCCATAAAGTAATTCGAGCTTTTGCACACGATTTGAATTTACCTATGACATTCGAAGTGTCTTTGGATACCGAAAGTTTACTAATAGAAGCCGTGGATGCAATTATCGCTCAGGCTGGCGAAGACGAGGTTTTGACCAAGTTGTTGGTTGATTTTACGATGGAAAAAACAGACGATGATAAATCTTGGGATATTTCACGCGAAATCTTGGAGACCGGAAAGTTGGTTTTAAACGAAAACAATCGTAATGAAATTATCCATCTACAAGATAAATCCATTACCGAATTTCTCGAAATCAAGAAAAAACTTGCGGATGTTTGTGATGAATTAGAAAAAGAAACGATTGTTCTAGGCAACCAAGCAGCGGCGCTTATTGAACAAAACGGCATTGATGTAAAATCGTTTTCACGGGGGACTTTTCCGAATCATATTGCGAGTATTCAAGCAGGTAAATTCAATCCGAAGAATAAAATCTTTAGAGAAGTGGATGATATTGCCATCAATAAAACGGCAACTGACCGTGCCATTATTGAAGCTGTCATTCCAGATTTGTTGGCGATTTTGTCTAAAGTGTATGTGTTATTTGAAAAGATTTATTTTTATAAAGCGTTCTTAAAAAATATTACTCCTCTGTCATTGTTGAATACCGTGAGTAATGAATTGGCTAAAATCCAAAAAGAACAAAATATTTTATCTATAGCTGAATTTAACGCCTTAATTCATCGAGAAATTCAAAATCAGCCAGCTCCATTTATTTATGAGCGCTTGGGCGAACGCTATCGTCATTTTTTTATTGATGAGTTTCAAGACACGTCTGAGATGCAATGGCACAATTTAATTCCATTAATTGACAATGCGCTTTCAGGCCAGGATGAATATGGAGATAAAGGAACCTTGATGATTGTGGGCGATCCAAAACAGTCTATTTATCGCTGGCGTGGCGGAAAAGCAGAGCAGTTTATAGAGTTAAGTAAGAACTTAAACCCATTCAATAATCCGGATAAAAAGCTAACAAAATTAGAATATAACTATAGGTCGTATTCTCAAATTATTGAATTCAATAATAGTTTTTTTAAGTTTTTGGCCAATGAATTTCAACATTCCGATTATAAAGATTTGTATGAAAATCATAGTTATCAAAAAGTAAATTCCAAAACAGGAGGGTATGTAAATATTTCATTCTTGCCCGAAACAGTGGAGTTAGAAGAGGAGTCTTCTGATAAAACCCAAATGTATGTCAAAGCCACACTAAACACTATAAATAAAGTGATTGATAAAGGGTTTGAGTATAAAGATATTGTGATTCTAACTCGTAAGCGAAATCAAGGCGTGGCTGTGGCTAATTATTTGACAGAACAAGGAATTCCGTTATTGTCTTCAGAAACTCTGATGATTCAAAATGCAACCGAAGTTCGTTTTGTAATAGATGTATTAAGGTATCTTAAAAATAGTGCAGATACTGATGCAAAAGCACATTTTTTACATTATTTAGGATTGCACGCTCAGAATCAAATTCCGGTACATGATTTTATTGCTAAAGGCAAAGAATTTAAACAAGAAGTAGAGTTTGAAGCTTGGTTGTTAGAATTTGAATTGAAATTTTCATTTCAGAATTTACGAAAAAAGTCCTTGTATGAAGCAGTCGAGATAGTTGTTAGTCAGTTTTTAGATCCAGCACTAAGGGTCTCTTCATATGTGCAATATTTTTTAGATATTGTATTGGAGCGAGATATTCGAAATCAATCTGGGATAGCTGATTTTATAGATTTTTGGGACAAAAATGCCGAAAAATTTAGTATTCCTTCACCCGAAGGAACTAACGCTATTCAAATCATGACCATTCATAAGTCCAAAGGATTGGAATTCCCAGTTGTAATTATGCCTTTTGCAGAGGAGGACTATGGGCGAAAACCAAAAGATAAATTGTGGGTAAATGCTGAAGAAACAACAGTTGGATTGCCAAAGTTCTTGATTGATAATAGTAGTGCTGTAGAAGGATTTGGGTTAGAAGCATCAGAATTATATACTGTAAAAAAACAAGAAGAGCTTCTAGATAATATTAATGTTTTATATGTTGCCTTAACTAGGGTAGAAGAACAATTATATATTATATCTAGTAAAAATTTATTGAATAATGGAGAAGTTCCTAAAAATAACATGTGTGCCTTCTTTGTGAACTATTTAGTAGCACAAGGGTTGTATGATAACGATAAGTTAGAGTTTGAATTAGGAAGTCATTTAAAATTGTCTGCAAAAACGAAACACGAAGAGAGTTCTAAAAACATCCCTTTTGTTTCTAAAGTTTTAAACTCTAAAAACATTAGAATAGCACAACGAGAAGCAGTGATGTGGGGTACACATCAGCAAGAAGCAATTGAATATGGAAATGTAATTCATGAAATCTTATCCTTTGTAAAAACCAATAAAGATGTTGATTTAGCAATATCTAAAGCCATTGAGAATGGACTGATTACAATAAGCCAAAAAGAGATAGTACGCCAGACAATTCATGAAATAGTTGAGCATACAGCATTAGCAAATCATTTTTCGGCAAACAATAGGGTATTAAATGAACAAACAATTATTCAGGCAAAAGGAAATGTTTGTAAGCCTGACCGGATGGTAATTACAGAGGAGAACAAGGTGTATCTGTTGGATTATAAAACAGGAATTCCTAATCCTAAATATGAAAAGCAATTGAAAGAGTACCAAAAAGTGATTGAGGAAATGGGGTATATAGTTATTGAAAAAAACTTAGTTTACATAGGGCAAGAGATTGCAGTTGTTCAGGTATGATTATCTTGATTAGATTTGAATGACTACAAAAAAGGTGTTTGTTTAAATAATTTTGAATGCGAAAAACAAACATTTAAATCCTAAAAAGTAATATTTATTGTCATTTGTTTTGTATTTCTAAAATTTGATTCTATTTTTGTTAAGAAATATAAAATCATTAATTTAAAAATAACTATGAAACATCTTAACAAAATTCTTATTGCTGTAGTAATGATTATGGGATTAAACACTCATGCTCAAGACAGTAAAAACCCTTGGGCAGTTTCTTTTGGAGTAAATGCTCTTGATACTAAAACAAGTGCAGGAGGAGGTAGTAACTGGCTTGACGGTCATTTCTCAAAAGCTTTTGCAGTTAAAGATAATTGGAACATATTGCCTTCAATTTCATACATGAGTGTTTCTAAGTATGTAGGAGATAACTTCTCTGTAGGAGTTTCAGGTTCTATGAACAAAATAAATAAATATGTAACTTATGCAAATTCAAAATATACAGTTTCTAATCCAGGAGACTTGAAATATTATGGGATAGATGCATTTGTTAAATATAGTTTAAAATCATTAGTCAAGTCAAATTCTGTTGAACCGTCAGTTTCATTAGGTTTAGGGTATTCTGTTTTAGGAGAAAATTCATACCAAACAGTTAGTCCAGGTGCAGATCTTGTATATTGGTTCTCTGACTCAGTTGGTTTAGAATTGGCTACAAAATATGTGAAATCGTTTGAGAATAGAGAGATTAATAAAGTTGTTAATGCTCCATCGATGTTCCAACACTCATTAGGGATTAAATTTAAATTCGGAGAAAAATAAAATTTAATTGTTTATTAAATTATGAAAACACCCTAAGAAATGAGGGTGTTTTTTTGTTAAGGTCTTTTCATAATAATACTATAGCTTATAAACAACTTTTTATTAACTATATATGTTTTTTTGAATTAATAATTTTGTTATTAGATAATTAGATGCTACTTTTGTAGTAAATAACGGAATGTAATTTAAAAAATTAAGTATGAAACATCTTAACAAAATTTTAGTTGCTATAGTAGTGATGATGAGTTTGAACTCTCATGCACAAGATAACAACAATCCTTGGGCATTCTCTTTTGGAGTTAATGCTGTTGACACAAAAACTAGCGCTGGCGGAGGGCACAATTGGCTTGATCGTCACTTTTCTCAACCTTTCGCGGTGAAAGATAATTGGAATGTATTGCCTTCTATTACATATTTAGGAGTATCTAAATATGTTGGAGGCAATTTTTCTTTTGGAGTTTCAGGTTCTCTAAACAAGATAAGTAAATTAGTTACTTTTAATCCAACTGCAGTAGGACATGATTCTCGTGGATATGTAGTTTCTAATCCTGGAGATTTGATGTACTATGGAATTGATGCTACTGTAAAATATAGTTTGATGAGTGCAATCAAATCTAAAGTAATTGATCCTTCTCTTTCTCTTGGAGGTGGATATATTTTCTTAGGAGATAATAGTTATGGAACTATTAATACAGGAGCAGGCTTAACTTTATGGTTTTCTGAAAATGTAGGTTTAGAACTAACTACTAAATATAAAAAATCATACGGAGAAAGAGGAACAGCTACTGCTTTAGACTCACCTTCATTCTTCCAACATACAGCAGGTCTTGTGTTTAAATTTGGAGGAACAGATACTGACAAAGATGGAATTTATGATAAAGAAGATGCTTGCCCACAAGTAGCTGGTTTAAAACAATTCAATGGATGTCCAGACACAGATGGTGATGGTATTATTGATGGTAGTGATGCTTGTCCAGAAGTTGCAGGTTTAGCTGCATTAAACGGTTGTCCAGATGCTGATGGAGACGGAATCACAGATGCTAATGATGCTTGTCCTCAAGTTGCAGGTTTAGCTTCTTTAAAAGGATGTCCAGATGCTGACAAAGATGGAGTTACTGATAAAGACGATAAATGTCCTTCGGTTGCAGGTCCTAAAGAAAATGCAGGTTGTCCTTGGGCAGATACTGATAAAGATGGAGTTGCTGATAAAGATGATCAGTGTCCAGAAGTTGCTGGTCCAGCTAGTAATAATGGGTGTCCAGAGGTTACGGCTGCGGTTTTAGAAAGTGTTAAACTTGAAGCAAAATCAATCTATTTTAACACTGGTAAAGCTACATTTAGATCACAAGACGTACCAGTGAAGATTGAATCAATTTCAACATTACTTAAGCAATATCCAAATGCTAAGTTTAGTATTGAAGGACACACAGACAGCGATGGTAGTGATGCATTCAACCAAAAATTATCTCAAGAAAGAGCAGACGTAGTTAGAAATGCTTTAATCGAAAGAGGATTAAAACCAGCTAACTTAACAGCTGTTGGTTATGGAGAAAGCAAACCAGTTGCATCTAACAAAACGGCTGCTGGAAAAGCTAAAAACAGAAGAACAGAAGTAGTATTACAGAAATAATATACTTTAAAATATTTCTTTAAAAAACGCCTCGATTTATCGAGGCGTTTTTTTATTTTTATACAATGACAACTATTTCTTTCTTAGATAAAATCGCAACGGTATTGCTTAATAAGCATTCGAAAAATTTATCCGATGCTATTGTTATTTTGCCCAATAAAAGAGCTAAGGTTTTTTTAATTGAGGCAATTAAAAAGCAAACTAAAGAGACTCTATTTTCTCCCGAAATTAGTAGTATTGAAGATTTTGTGCAGACAATAGCAGGAATCCGGTCTGTAGATACCATAGAGTTGTTGTTTGAGTTTTATGAAGTGTATTTGTCAATTACTCCCTTAAGTCAACAACAATCTTTTGAACTTTTTGCTAATTGGGCCAAGACACTTTTGCAAGACTTTAATGAAATTGATCGCTATTTATTGGATTCTTCACATGTATTGTCCTATTTGAAAGATATTGAAGACATTAAAAAATGGGGGATTGAAGTAGAAGAAAAGACTCAATTGCTTGAAAATTACATTGATTTTTGGAAGTTATTGCCCAATTATTATAAGTCATTACAGGATCATTTACTAGCCAAAGGGATTGGATACCAAGGGTTAATCTATAGAGAAGCAGTTAAAAATTTAGCGATATTCACAGAAAAAGTTCGAGATAAAAAAATCCTTTTTGCAGGATTCAACGCCTTAAATGCAGCCGAAGAGAAAATAGTTCAGGAGTTATTGGCTGTAGGAAAAGCTGAAATATATTGGGATGCTGATCAAACGTTTCTTAACGATCCGTATCACGATGCAGGTTTGTTTTTACGCCGATTTAAAGAAAACTGGAAACAGTATAAGTTACATCCTTTTGAATGGATTGTAGATGATTTTTCAGCCACTAAAAACATTCAAGTTATTGGAACACCTAAAATGGTGGGGCAGGCAAAAATTGCTGGAAGTATTTTGGAACAAACCATTGAAAATCATCCCGAAAAGTCTTTAGACAGGGTGGCGGTCGTTTTAGGGGAAGAAAGTTTATTAGTTCCTTTATTGTACTCTCTACCGGCTTCTGTTGGAGCATTAAATATTACTATGGGCTATTCGGCCAAAAACAATCCTGCCCAGATTTTGATAGCCAAATTGTTTAAGATGCACACTAGTGCATTGTCAAGAAATAACAAAAGCTATGTTTTCTATTACAAAGAAGTGCTGGATGTATTAACTCATCCTTTGATCGAACCTTATGCAGGTGCGCGTGAACTAGTTACGTTAATTAATCAAAATAATTATACGTTTATCACGCATCAGAAAATAATGGATTTGAATCCAACTCCAAACGAGTTATTTTTAGTATTGTTCCAAAAATGGGAAACAGGAGCAGTAGCTGTTTTAGAAACGGTAATTAATTTATTACATATTTTAAAAGACAATTTGAGTAATGATAATGAAGAAGAAAAAATTACGAAGGCTTTTGTCTTTTCAATTTTCAAGGTTATCAATAAACTTATTACGTATTATTCTAAACATCAGCATATAAACAAAATAGATACGTTGTATGCCATTTACAAACAAGTTATAGATGTTGCTGAAGTTTCATTTGAAGGAGAGCCCTTGAATGGCTTACAAATCATGGGAGTCTTAGAAAGTAGGGTCTTAGATTTTGATACTGTGATTGTGACCTCTATGAATGAAGGGAAATTTCCTGCAGGAAAATCAAACAACTCCTTTATTCCGTATGATGTAAAAAAAGAATTAGGGTTGCCTACATATAAAGAAAAAGACGCTATTTACACCTATCATTTTTATCATTTATTACAACGTGCAACAACAATTTATTTATTGTATAATACTGAAAGTGAAGGAATAGATGCAGGAGAAAAAAGCCGTTTCATTACTCAGTTAGAGGTTGAAAAGCAACCCAATCATCAATTAACTCAAGAAGTGTATAATGCGGTGCTGCCTGAAACATCGTATACTCCAATGGAAGTCCCAAAATCCGAAGCGGTTATGCTACGATTAAAAGAAATAGCGGCACAAGGATTTTCTCCGTCTTCTTTGACAAAATACATTCGAAATCCGCTCGAATTTTATTTCCAGAAAATACTTCGTATTCGAGAAGTTGAGGAAGTTGAGGAGAGTATCGCACTGAATACATTAGGAACCATTATTCATGAAACTTTAAAAACACTCTACGAGCCATTTATTGGGAGGTTGTTAACTGAAGCCGATTTACAACAATCATTTAATAAAATTGACGATGAGGTGGCTAAACAATTTAAATTGGTTTACAAAGAAGGAGAGATTAAGAAAGGCCGAAATTTGTTGGCTTTTGAGGTAGCTAAGCGAAATGTATTCAATTTATTGAAGTTTGAATTAGAAAAGATTAGCGCAGGAGACCAAGTTCAAATTATTGCTTTAGAACAAACATTTGAAAGAGTCTTGGAGCATCCTAAATTACCTTTCCCGGTTTTGATTAAAGGAAATGTAGACCGAATCGAAAATCGGAACGGAACCATTAGAATTATTGATTATAAGACAGGAAAAGTTGAGAAAAGAGAGGTCACTTTACGAACTTGGGAAGGGCTGACCTTAGATGTAAAAAACGAAAAAATAATTCAAGTTTTGGCATATGCGTTTATGTTTGAAAACCAAGCCAAAGGCTTGCCTATCGAGGCGGGTATTATATCGTTCAAGAATTTAAAAGCAGGATTTTTACCTTTTAATTTCAAACCAGAAAAACAAGATCAACTAATTGTTGATGAATTGATTATATATAATTATTTGGAACAGGTTGTATTGTTAATTAATGAAATTCTAGATGAGACTATTCCGTTTAAGGAGAAATTAATTTAGTATTTTATTGACTTAAAAAACAGTAACAATTTTTCTTTTAGTGCTTCTTGATTTTCAATGTGTGACATGTGTCCGTCAGGGAAACTAAGGAGTTGAACATGGGTATCTTCGATTTGTTCTTTGGTTTCTTCGTAGTTTAAAACAGGGTCTTTTTTGCCCAAGATTAGTAATTTGGGGTAAGGAGTTAAGTGTAATAAGACTTCTCTGTCCATGCGAATTTTCATTCCTTCGAGCGAAGCCACAATACCTTGAAGAGGAGTTTTGAGCGCTTCCTGTTTTACCTGGTCAATCATTTCTGAAAGACGTTCTCTATTTTCATCACTGAATAAATTAGAGATGGATAACGAAATAAAGTTTTGAAACGACTGTTTTACGGCTTTAATTGCTCGATCTCGATTGATTTTACGCTCTTCACCATCGGCTCTGGCTGTCGAATTTAAAAGCACTAAACCTTTTACCATATCTGGATACAATTCGGCAAAAGCCAAAGCGACATAACCACCCATGGAATGCCCAACTAAGATGGTTTTTCGGATCCGTAATTCAGAGAGTACTTCATGAACTACATCGGCATTGTTTTCCATAGAATGGACATAGCCCATACACTCGGTTTCGCCATGTCCTAATAAGTCGATGGTAATAATTCGGAATTTTTTACTCCATTCGCCGATAAAAGGGTTCCACATCTTTTGATTTTCCAAAAAACCGTGTAGCAGTACAATAGCCGTTCCTTTGCCTTGGTCGGTGTAGCTAATGCAGGTGTTCTTGAAATGAAGTGTTTTAGTCATGCTTTTTAAAGAGGTGTAAAGTTTGTCTTTAGCTCTATAGATATTACAACACAGATTGAAGAAATTTTCAAAATTTTCAAAATTTCTTCAATCTGTGTTGTATAAAAATAAGCGTTGGTTGATCAATAAATCCAACAAAATTCTTATTACGCGTTCATTAAATTTTCTATTTCCTCCACTTCAATTGGAATGTTGCGCATCAAGTTGAAAGGCGCCCCTTTTTCTTGTACTACCACATTGTCTTCCAAACGAATCCCAAAACCTTCTGCTGGGATGTAAATCCCTGGCTCAACCGTAAACACCATATTGGCTTGCATTGGTTCGGTTAAGATTCCGTAATCGTGTGTGTCAAGCCCCATGTGATGAGAGGTTCCATGCATAAAATATTTTTTATAAGCAGGCCAATCTGGATTTTCGTTTTGAACATCGGCTTTGTCAATCAATCCCAAACCTAATAGTTCAGATGTCATTACTTTTCCTACTTCAATATGGTATTGTTTCCACAAAGTACCTGGAGTTAGCATTTGAGTAGCTTCATTTTTGACACGCAAAACAGCATTGTATACTGCTTTTTGTCTTTCTGTAAAACGACCCGAAACCGGAATGGTACGTGTCATATCACTTGAATAATTAGCGTATTCTGCGGCAACGTCTAGTAAGATTAAATCGCCGGCTTTACACACTTGGTT
>JACCDQ010618531.1_pt1 | contig 26550 bp, 17 predicted proteins | sample 7446031 | NCBI WGS metagenome assembly JACCDQ01 (sample SAMN15323442, study PRJNA562643) | freshwater metagenome | isolation source: river surface water | place: USA:Blue River Watershed | collected 2017-08-17 | reverse complement strand
TAGCATAAACTGTGAACCAAAAGAAAAAATTGAAGATTATGAATATAGTGATCTTCTAATTGAAGATTATTATCATCATGCTGCAATCAAGGCCGATATGGTTGCATAAAATATATATTTTTTTTGAGTTCTAAACCTTTACGCATTCTTCACATGCGGCATTATATTTATGATCAGGAATAATATAATTATCACCGTAGTAAGTTGCTTGAAGCTTATTCGGTTGATTTTTTTTGACATAAAATTAATAGTTAATACTATAATTATATTATAACTACTAATATGCCTTGCTTTACATCAGATGCTTTGGTACTTACCTCCAATGGATATAAATCCATTCAATCATTATCTACAAATGAATTAGTATATACCCATAATGCAAATTGGAAACCAATAATATTTCGAGAACAAATAGTATATGCTGGACCAATTATTATTATCAAAACTGTAGGAAATAGCATTCCTATTTATGTAACCTCGGATCAACCATTTATTACAAAATCAATAATTGGAACTGGTTTAGAACCAGAACAATTTGAATTAAGTGAAAAAATATCATCCACGCCAGCGGGTAGTTTGAATCAAAAGAAACATATGCTTTGTTTACCAATTGAACAAATAGAACGACCCCTTGAAATTACAATTAATATCGAAAATGAACAACGTATATGCGATGATATAGATTGGTTTATGGTTGGAGTATTTGCTGGGAAAAATACACATGTTTTAGAATTAGAATTCATTCCTCCTGGATGGTCTATTCTTCGCGAATTTACTTCAAATCCTACATTAGAACCAATTATATGTAATAGGATCCCAGAATGGATACAAAAACTTCCAAATGATACTATCGATGATTTTCTACGAGGATTCGAATTTGGAGCAATTAGAAATGGCAAATATATAATTTCTAATGAAGGTGTTGCGCTAAGTATTCAACGATTATATGCAAAACTAAAAAAATTTGCAGCAATTATTGTAAAAGATAATATTATCACACTTGATCTAACTAAGGATGATGTAGCGTTTGCGGATAATAAATATTTATACGTTCCTATTGAATCTATCACAGATGTTTATAAAGAAATAACTGTATATAATATCAATGTTGCGGATGATAAATCATTTGTTGTTGAAAATGTTGCGGTATTCTAGAAAATAATGCATTTCATTTTTTTTTTGAATTTACTACAATATGAATTAATAAAAAGTTAATTTTTTTAATATCAGATTAATAAATCACTATATCTCTTCATTATCAAAATTGACGTTTAATATTGTAAAGTGTATATTTGACAAAAAGATGAATAGCAATCAATCATTTAATAAAATTATTACAGACATACAATCCGAATTAGTTCTGTTTCAAACTGCTACCATTGATATGGTGCATAAGAATTTGATTTTACTAGATAAATTAAAGAAAGATATAGATATTAACTTTCAACATCAAGAAAGTACAAATTTTGCTGACAACGAAATTTTATATGATTTTCATAATACTCCCAAATTTAAAAATGAAGAGAGACTATCATATGCAAAAAAACGAGCTGGTACTTATAGTGAGCGTCAATGTGAAAAGAAACAGCGCTTAATATCTCATATAGACCAAGTCCAATATGGCAAAAAAAGAAAACCAATTACTGATATCTTTAAACCACTAAAAAAATTAAATATGCAGTAATTGTTTACATCATTACATCCAGTCCATTAGTAAAACTAAATGGATCAATTGGACATCCTCGGCATGCTAATTTTCGTAAAGAAGTATATCCATCTGTATTGATTTCAGAAATATTCGTGTCATTACAATTAAGATATTGCAATGATAACATTGAATCTGGCATGCAATCCACATTGGTTCCTTCAATACTTAACCATTCGAGGGAAATTAATTTTTTTGATATCGAATTAATTTTTGTATGATTTGCTGATGCCCAACGTAAACTAATCATTGTTTCAGGAATTTCAACTACCATTGTATGATCAATAGTCATTATTTCTACACGATAATAATCAGAAGGAATAGAATTAAGTAAACTATTTTGTGCAATTAATTTACGAAGTTTTGGAAGTGATGGAAGATTATCAATTGGAGTATTGAAACAATATAAAGCTTCTAAGCTTGGATATGAAGGAATACTATTTATTTTTGTATTATACATGACTAAAAATTTTAAATTTGGTAATTCTGAAGGAAGTTCAGTGATATTTGGGCAATTTGAGCAATCTAGGAAAATAATTTGATCTAAATTTTCAATATTGGATTTATTACAAAGCTGACACATATTGTCGAGTAATATATATAAAGTGGGTAATATATATTAGAACCATGAGTCATCAACCTTTAGATCCGGAAACAGTAATCGATCCATTTACAATTGCTAGTTTTACTGGCCCAGATACACTAACCGGTGTTTATTTGGATGCTGATCAAATAAACAGTAGTGTGTTAATTAAGACAAATAATACACCTGCAGTATATATCGATAAATTTCAAAATTTTGGTATTAATACTTTAAGTCCAAATTCACAATTAGATATTAATAGTTCAAGTGGGGATTGTGTACAATTAACTTATAATGGCAGTGATACAAATAAAGCAAACCTAGGAGTATCTTCTGATGGTAAACTTTTGCTCTCTACTGGAGGAGCTGAAGTTAGCGTTGATAATAATTCAAGTTTTAATGTAAAGGGTCATAATGGTACTACCAAAGGTTTAATGTTAAATAATTCCTTAGTTCGCGCTAGTGCTGATCAATTGAATTATACAGTTGTTACCCCAGGTACTGCTTCTAATTCTAAGGCAATTGTTCTTAATTCGAGTGGTAGCATTAGTGGAATTAATGCATTGAGCGCAACCTCATTAACTGGTACATTACAAACTGCTAGTCAACCAAATATTGAATCCGTTACAACACTTAATGTTACAGGCCATAATGGTACAATCGGACTTTCGCTTGGAGGAACTACCGTTACTTCAACCGCTGATGAACTTAATTATGTTGATGTTACTCCTGGTTCTGCGGCGAGTCAAAAAGCTCTTGTGTTAGATTCTAGTCGTAATATTTCTAATATTAATAGTTTAAGTGCTTCGGAATTAACCGGAACGCTCCAAACTGCTTCTCAGCCAAATATTACTAGTGTTGGCACATTGAATGCTCTTGATTTAGCCGGCCCGTTAACTGGATTAAATGAATTATCTGTAGGTACTACAGAAAGTGGTCGTACATTAGTAATTAATAATGATGTTGGTAATTGTTTCCGTATGTACTACGATGCTGATACAAATACTGATAACTATGCAGATTTACTAGTTAACAGTGCTGGCCATTTACTTCTAACTAGCGCTGGAGGTAATGTTGATATTACTACCCATGATGGTTCATCTGTTGGATTAAAACTTGGCGGAGTACTCGTGACTGCATCCGCGGATCAAATTAATTATTTACAAGGAACAACTACTGGTAGTGCTGCCGCAGGAAAGGCACTAATTGTTGACTCTAATCGTAATATTGCTAATATTAATTCGCTAACCGCTTCCACTTTAACTGGTACAATCCAAACCAGTTCTCAACCAAATATTGCATCAGTTAATGCACTTGATATTACTACTCATAATGGTTCGTCTGTTGGATTAAAATTAAATGGAACGCTTGTTACATCAACTGCCGTCGAACTTAATTATGTTGATACTACTCAAGGCTCTGCTGAAGCATCTAAGGCTTTGGTTGTAGATGAAAATAAGGATATTTCTGGAATTAATTCTTTATCAGCCGATGAGCTTACAGGCACGCTTCAAACTAGCTCGCAACCAAATGTAACTAGTGTAGGCACACTTGATTCTCTTGCAGTTGCCGGTGATGTAACTGTCGGTTCTACCGTTATTTCAGAATCTGATATTGCTAAGATTGATGGAATTACCAATGGTCAAGCATCAGAAAATAAAGCTCTTGTAGTTGATGATAGTTTGAATATTTCTGGAATTAATTCTCTATCTGCAGATGAGCTCACTGGTACTCTTCAAACAACATTTCAACCAAATTTAGAAAGTGTAGAAATTCTTGATATTACTCAACATGATGGATCAACTGAAGGTTTGTCGCTTGGTGGCACTCTTGTTACATCTACTGCAACGGAGCTTAATTATGTTGATACTACTCCTGGTTCTGCTCAAGCAACGAAAGCATTAGTTGTTGATTCTAATAAGGATATTGATTCAATTCGTAATCTTTCAGCAATCAACTTAACTGGTACTCTTCAAACCGCATCTCAGCCAAATCTTACAAGTGTCAGTACATTAGATATTGTAGATCATGATGGTTCAACCCAAGGTCTTAAATTAGGAGGCGTTCTTTTAACCGCCACCGCTGATCAAATTAATTCTATTTTCGGAACTGGCAGTGGTAGTGGAGCAGGCACCTTTGGGGATTTAAATGTAACTGGATCACTAGCATTAACTAATGCAGACGGCTCTTCGGAGGGTCTTGTTCTTGGATCTACATTAGTGACTGCTAGCGGCGATGAAATTAATTATTTAGATGGATCTACTCCTGGAACGGTCGTTGAGGGTAAAGCAGTCGTGGTTGATAATAATAAAGATATTTCATCCTTTCGTAATCTTACAGCAACAAATCTAACTGGTACGATCCAAACTGCAGATCAACCAAATATTACATCACTTGGTACTCTTAATAGTCTAAGCATTAATAGTTCATTTACTGTAGATGGAGTCAATATTACATCAACAGAAGCTGGACGAATTGATAATATTACGGCCGGAGTTGCCGCGGGCAATAAAGCCCTTGTATTAGATTCGAATAAAAGCGCAACCGGAATTGGTTCGCTTTCATTAAATCAGTTAACTCTTGCAGCTACAGTTTATGATTATACTATTTCTAGTTTCTCTACAGTAACTTCTGGTCCCAATTTAAATAATTCAAGTGATCGCGCATTAGCTGCATACTCGCCCACTCTGGGAGTTACAATTTATGCCGGCCATCAAAGTTCTGGAAGTACAGATGCTCGACAGTATATTATGTATACAAATACCGCCACTGGCTTTCTCGTCGAAATTAAAATTCAATCTATGGCTAATTCTGGATCACAATCTGGTCCATTTGGTTTAGTATGGAATCCAACACTTTCCAAATTTATTATCTATTTTGTTACTTCGCCAGCTTCTGGCTCTCAACAACAAATGAGATATGTTACATCAAGTGACGGTCTTACTTGGGATGCTACTTCCACGCAAGTAGGATTAGATGTTTATCAGGGTACTAATGTTATTTATCATGCAGCATCTGGACATTGGGTGTTTGCTGCAGGCAATAATTTCTATTATTCAGCAAATGGAACAACATGGTCAACAGTTTCACTTTCTACTAGCATTCCTTCAAGTTACACAGTGCAAATGGATAGCATAGTCGCTATAGGTAATTATATTACTGTGAATTTTAATATGCTATCTCGGCCAATTATTGCATGGAATGGAACATCATGGTCTCAAGCTAGTACTTTAAATATTAATAGTTTAGCACGCGTTGCTTATCATCAAATCGAAGACCGGCTATATGGTATTCCAACAAATGGTAATACTGGATCAACGGCTGCCTCAGTTACACTTTATTATATTGATGACGTATCTACTCGTTCTCCATCAACTTGGACGTCAAATATTCAATCAACTTCGGTTACTCTAAATCCATATGGTGGCCTTAATGGAATATCGCAACCAATATTACTTCTTTATATTCCGAATTATGAAATTATTTTGGTTACTAATAAATCTCGAAACTCAGATATTACGAATTATGATAATAGTTTCCAGTTTATGCAATTTAAAAATAAATCATTAATTACTACATTTACTGACGGTCCAACGGAAAATCCAGGAACCATTTATAGAAACTATAATCCACCAATTGCATTCGTTGGTGCAAATAATGCACTCATTATTCCAGCAACTGGGACAAATGCTACTGTTCGTATGACATATTTTACGCCAAATGGTTCTTCAAATGGTATTGTATTTGGATCTACAACAATTACTGAATCCGAATTTATGACAATTGATGGAGTTGTTCTTGGTACGGCAGGATCTTCTAAGGCATTAGTTGTAGATGGGTCTAAAAATATTAGCGGGATTGGTACTTTAGGGGCAACTACTATTAATGCTACCACTATGTCTGGTACTATCCAAACAGCATCTCAGCCAAATATTACAAGTGTAGGCACTCTTACATCTATTTCAACTTCAGGAAATTTAACAATGGGTAGCACTACAATTTCCCAAAGTGAAATTGGTGTTTTGGACAATGTAACACCAGGCACATCTAGCGCATCGAAAGCACTTATTGTTGATTCTAGTCGCAATATCACAAACATTAACGCATTGACAGCATCGGAATTGACTGGTACCATTCAAACCGCAGCTCAACCAAATATTACAAGTGTAGGCACTCTTACATCCGTTTCAACTTCAGGAGATTTAACAATGGGCACTACTACAATTTCAGAAAGTGAAATTGGAGTTTTGGATGGGGTAACTGCTGGTACTGCCAGTGCATCAAAGGCACTTATTGTTGATTCTAGTCGTGATATTACAAATATCAACGCCTTGACTGCGTCTGAATTAACTGGTACTTTACAAACCTCGGCTCAACCAAATATTACAAGTGTGGGTACTCTTGATTCACTTGAAGTAGCTGGAGATATCACAGTTGGTTCTACTGTGATATCCGAGACTGATATTGCAAAACTTGATGATATTACAAATGGCACTGCCAGTGCATCAAAGGCATTAGTTGTAGACGCTAATCGTGATATTACAAATATCAATGCTTTGACTGCATCTGAATTAACTGGTACTTTACAAACCTCGGCTCAACCAAATATTACAAGTGTAGGCACTCTTGATTCACTTGAAGTAGCTGGAGATATTACAGTTGGTTCTACTGTGATATCTGAGACTGATATTGCAAAACTTGATAATATTACTAATGGTACCGCCAGTGCATCAAAGGCATTAGTTGTAGATTCTAATAAAGATATTGGTTCAATTCGTAATCTTTCGGCAACCAACTTGACGGGTACTTTACAAACTGCATCTCAGCCAAATATTACCAGTGTAAATACATTAGATATTGCTAATCATGATGGATCTACACAAGGTTTATCTCTTGATGGAATTCTATTAACCGCTACCGCTTCTCAATTAAATGATATTGTTAATGGAAGTTATAGTCCAGATTTTATTGATTCTAGTATCTCTGGTGATTTGACATTATCTGGCCATAATGGTAGTTCTCACGGGTTAATTCTAGGAACAACTCTTGTTACCGCTACTGCTCAAGAATTAAACTATTTAGATGGGTCTACCCCCGGTTCAGCATCGGCGGGCACTGCAGTTGTATTAGACCAATATGGCAATTCATCGGGTATTAATTCATTAAGTACATCTTCTATTACAACTAGCGACATCTTATGTTTCAGTACTATTGCTAATGAATCTGAAACTAATTCAACAAGTACAACCACTGGTTCTATTGTTACAGCCGGTGGTGTAGGTATTGCACAAGATGTATACATTGGAGGATCTATTAATGTGGCACAAGATTCTGCAATTTCTACTCTTGATATTGTAAATCATGATGGATCTACTCAAGGTCTCAAATTGGGTGGTGTTTTGTTAACAGCCACTGCTGAACAAATTAATTCTATCTTTGGTGCTGGCGGAGAAGGAACGTTTACCAACTTGGTAGTTAATGATACATTAACCTTATCAAGCGCAGATGGATCATCTAAGGGATTGGTTCTAGGTGAAATTCTTGTTACTGCATCTGGTACTGAAATTAATTATCTAGATGGTTCTACTCCTGGCACGGTTGTTGCTGGAAAAGCAGTAGTTGTTGATAGCAATAAAGATATTTCATCTTTCCGTAATCTTACCGCAACAAACTTAACTGGTACACTTCAAACCGCTTCTCAGCCAAATATTACCTCTGTTGGTACATTAACTGGATTAACTTCATCTGGAGCAATTAGTATTACTAGCACCACTCAGTCAACTTCGACATCTACGGGAGCACTTCGCGTTACCGGCGGAGTTGGCATTGGAGGAAATGCTCATGTTGGCGGATCAATTTCTATAAACGGAGATCTTGAATGTAATGGTAATCTTGTAGTTGGCGGAACTATTATTTCTGAATCCGAAATTGTACACTTAGATGGCGCCACACCCGGTACTGCAGAAGCTCTCAAGGCAATGATTACAGATTCTGATAATAGTATTCAATCCATCAATGTACTCGGTGCTAATACTGTTAATGCAAATGAATCTACATTAACTGTTCTTGATGTTTCTGGACATAATGGATCAACTCAAGGATTGTCTCTTGGCGGAACTCTATTAACTGCTACTGCTTCTCAATTAAATGATATTGTTAATGGAAGTTATAGCCCTGTCTTTGTTGACTCAACCGTTTCTGGCGATTTAACACTATCTGGACACAATGGTAGTTCGCATGGTTTAATTCTAGGATCAACTCTCGTTACTGCTACTGCGCAAGAATTGAATTATCTAGATGGCTCTACTCCTGGTTCGGCTTCGGCAGGAACTGCTGTTGTATTAGATCAATATGGCAATTCTACAGGTATTAACTCTCTCTCATTAACCGCTGTCAATTCAACTACGGTCTATACGCTTGGTCAAATAAAGGCTGATTATAATCAAAATTCAACTAGTACAACAACTGGATCTATTGTTACTACCGGTGGTGTCGGTATTGCGCTAGATGTATATGTTGGCGGTTCTGTCAATATTACAGGATCATTAACTGCCGATGAACTTACTGGTACTCTCCAAACATCTTCTCAACCAAATATTACCTCAGTAACTACTCTAGATATTACTGGTCATGATGGTAGCGAAGTAGGATTATCTCTAGGCGGTACTCTATTGACAGCTACCGCTTCTCAATTAAATGATATCGTTAATGGTAATTATAGTCCTGAATTTGTTTCAGCTGAAGTAACTGGTGATCTTACGGTAAGTGGTCACAATGGTAGTACTGTAGGATTAGTTCTTGGATCTACTTTAGTAACGGCAACAGGAACTGAATTAAATTATCTTGATGGTTCTACTCCTGGTACAGTTGTTGCTGGAAAAGCAGTAGTTGTTGATAGCAATAAAGATATTTCATCTTTCCGTAATCTTACTGCAACTAATTTAACAGGTACTTTACAAACTGCATCACAACCAAATGTTACATCGGTAACTACTCTTGATATTACTGGACATGATGCAAGTACTGCCGGATTATCACTTAATGGTGTATTAATTACCGCATCAGCAACTGAACTCAATTATGTTGATACTACTGCTGGTTCCGCTCAAGCTTCGAAGGCCCTTGTATTAGATACGAGCCGTAATATCGATAACATTAATTCGCTCACTGCGGCCAACCTTACTGGTACCATTCAAACTGCAGCGCAACCAAATATTACAAGTGTTGGTACTCTTACATCTCTTACAACATCTGGCGATTTAACAGTTGGCGAGACAGTTATTTCTGAAACAGATATTGCTAAGATTGATTCAATTACTAACGGTACCGCAAGTGCCGGAAAAGCACTCGTTATTGATTCAAGTAAAAATATTAGTGGCATTGGTGCTATTGCGGCAGCTACTCTTGCAATTGGTTCTCCCGCAAATACTGATCTTCCTATTGAAATTGGATACACAAGTTATCAATTTACTGGAAGTTATGCATATTCAAATAATTCCAATGCTCATGGTCTTGCGGAAGCAGGAACTGGAGATATTGCAAATTATTCGTTGAGAACTGATGGTCGTATTCTTTGTACTGGTGAAATTCAACTTACTTCCGATCGTCGTATGAAAGAAAATATTATTGAATTAGCTCCAGATCTTGCTAAGAAATTTGTTATGACTACCACTCCAGTAAAATTCAACTGGAAATCTTCCGACGGTGTAATTGATTATGGGTACATTGCTCAAGATGTAATGAAAGCAGGATTTAATGATCTTGTGATGATTACTCCACAAATTGGAATGGAAGAAATTATTGAAGAAGATGGATTTGTAAATCCTAAGGATGCTAAATTTACTCTATCTCCAGGTAAGATCGTTCCATTGCTTGCATTGAATCAACGTGAAGTATTTGATCAATTGGAAGCCAAGGATCAAAAGATTCAAGAACTTGAATCACGTTTAGAAAAATTGGAACAAATGCTCTCTAAAATGGGCTAAACAATAAAAAAAATAATATGAGTACGTTAATTATCTTAACTTATTACTTCTTTTTTTAGATGCAAAATTGATAGAAGATTATAAAATATATACATCACCATGTCATTTGTTCTTCCAGTCGCTGTTTATGAAGATTCAGAGTATAATAATCTCCGTCGTGGGTATTTATTATTAATTGCATCATTAATTGAAGAATATTTGATTGATGGAGATATCAATGATCATTGTGATATGATTATCAAAATTGAAAAATCATGTTATGATCATGCTGTTGAAATAGCTGATTACGAACTTTTAACACCGGATTTTATAATTCCAGCATTTGAACAATTATATCGTACCAAAATTGTAAGAATCACAAAAAATTTAGATATTAATTCTGAAGTTGGAGATGAATATTTAGCAGTTGGTTTATTGGTTGGAGAAATAGATCCATCCACGGTATCAAAACTTGATAATAAAGATCTATCTCCATCGCATAATGTAAAACTTTTACAAGCACTCAATAATCGACTCAATCAAAAGATGTCAGTTAAAACTTCAACATTATATAAATGTCGACAATGTGGACGAAAAGAAACAACTATTAGAAGTGCGCAAATGCGTTCATTGGATGAAGGAGAAACACTTATTATCACATGCACATTCTGCCATTATCGTTGGTTCAACTAGAAACTATGCCTTCTTGGAACTTGTTTACGAAGAATTTCTCCATTACATTGATGTATAGCTTTTATAATTTTTTTTTCTATTGATTCCGCGCTATCTTTGAGAACCTTCCATGGAATTATTTCATATCCATATAAATTCAACTGACTTACAATTTGAACGAATTTATATACTAGAGATGCAAGAATATCGATTGATGAATCATTAATTTGATAAATAGTATATGCATTTCTTAAATCATGAAGCTTAGATAAATATTTTCTTGATCTTTTTCTCATTTTAGAATAAATTGGTTCTAATTCAACAAAGTTATAAATTTGTGATACAATCCCGCCCAAATTCATTCTAATATATTAAAAAGATATTTTATTAAACTGCGTCGTCCATAAATTTCCATATCTATAATTTGTCCGTTTCTTCTAATTTTATATTTATAAGTGACCCAAACTGAGCCAAATAAATAAGGCATAAAATTGACGTCAATATATCAATAATGTACCCTGACAAAATGATATGCATTACATGTAACTCTAAGAAAGCAACCCATGGCATTCGAGCTGAAAATGCTCCTAAATGGTGCGCTAATTGTGCAAAAGATATTAGTGACCAGCCAGTTCGTAATCTAAATACTGCTGATTGTCAAGCAGTTGATTGTGAGAAATATGCAAAGTATTACATAGATGAATCTGGTCTATTGATTGAAACTAAAGCAAAAAAAATAGCAGTATTTTGTAAGAAGCATGGAATGGAATCATTTAATAAGTTGGTAAAACAAATGTCAGAAGAAATGGTAGATGAAGAAATATTACCAGAAGCACCGGAAATTTCTCAAGATACAAAGAATAAAAAATCATCGAAAAATGATAAATCTAAAACAAAAAAACAAATTGCCGATACTACTCAAAAAGTAGTAAAGGAATCCGTATCTGATTTACCAATAAATAATAGTAAATCACAAAGATCTATTGATCCACAAGAATCAACTGATACTACTCAAGAAGTATTGAAAAAATGGAATGTTGGTACATTAATTGGAAAAGGCGCATGTGGTTCTGTTTATGAAACCACCCCAGTCAAACCAATTAAAAAACTTGAAAATATCCCACTTGTGATAAAAATTATTCCACTTTCTAAAGAAAAAGACAAAAAGAGAATTGTTGATACTCTTCATTACGAATCCATATTATACAATACTGTATTGCAAGGATCATCAGCTGTTCCACGGGTCCCATTAGGAGGATATGGAGAAGCAAATGGTAAACGATTTCTTGTTATGGAACAACTTGGTAAATCACTAGAAGATTCATTAAGGGAGAATGGTCCAATTTCTAATAAAGAAGCTGCCAATATTGGATTGCAATTAATTGACTTCTTTGAATTCTTTCATTCAAAAGGAAAATTGTACGTTGATGTCAAACCAGATAATTTTCTATTTGGATTAAGTAATCCAGATAAAATTTACTGTACTGATTTCGGATTAGTTGAATCATACATAGTTATGAATAAACATAAAACTAAGAGTCAATGTGGAATTGCTGGGACTCCAACATTTCTAAGTCTTGATTGCCATCAAGGGTTTACTCATGCGCGTAAAGATGATATTGAAGCGCTACTTTATGTATTGATTTATATCATGAAGGGAAAATTACCATGGCAAAATGCAAAAAATGATAATCAAGGTGCTGACAAAAAAAAGAATACATCAATTGATAAACTTTGCAACAGACTCAATGAACAATGGAAGATCATGTTGTATGGCATTCGAGAATGTGAATTTTCAGCAAAACCAGATTATGAATGGTTTCGCGATTGCCTCAAATCAATTAATTGAATAATTTGATTTGAGTAATACATTTTTTTTTAACTAGAAGTAATCTAATATAAACGATAAACGCATATATGACAATATATGTATTGAAATTAGAAAATAATAAATTTTATATTAGTTCTACAAGAAATATTAAACAAAGAATGATATATCATAAAAAATGTCCAAATCAATGGATTATAAAATATCCAATTATTAATATTCATGAAACTCTAGAAGGATCTGATGTTGGCAAAGAAATAGAAAATAATCTGATCAAAATCTATATGGCAAAATATGGAATTAACTCAACTCGCGGAGGTTCATTCACTGAAATATATCTAAATAAATCTCAAATTGAATATTTAACAAAAGAATTAAATTTTATGAAAACAATTTGTTCTATATGTTATCGGTCAGGACATTCAGTGCAAGAATGTATAGAAGATTCATTAACTTGGGAAACAATTAATTGCGAAGAATTATATTCAATAAAATAATTTCTCTACCCAATTCAAAAATATCTGAAATTACTAATATTTTATTTGATTTATTAAAATAATCAAATCGCCTATAATTCACATTAGACATGGTATTTTTTATCCAAAATTGATGAACAATCAGTATAATTATACCGATAAGGCGTAACAACTATCTACGATGCTTTCTCCAAGTGAATATGCTACCAAGCTTGCTAATGATCTTACAAAAATCACTATGACTGATTTCTTTAAAGCTGTTCATTCGCAGTTTTACCCAGATCAAGATATTTCATTCATGGAATATTTTCTGGAATTGTGTGATCATGAAGGTGAATTTATAGTTCATCATAGTAAACTTGTAGAATATGGAATTATGACATCTGATCGTTCAAATGATATTAAGAAGAAATTAGATCAATTGATGATAATCGAATGCTCCGATTACCTTTTGCGAGATATCTCGCAAAACTCTCAAAATGGAGGAAGACCATCTAAGGTGTATTGTCTTACTCCTGAAGCATTTAAGAAATGTTTAATGCGGGCTCGCAGATATAAGGGTCAATCAGTAGATCCTATTATCTATTGTGATTATTATCTACTCCTCGAAAAAGTTCATAAACTTTACATAGATTATGAACGATTGTATTCAAATAAATTACTTTCAATTAAAGATGATAAGATTGATAAACAATCGAAGAAGATTGATGAATTACTTTCAGATGTAAAAGATTTGAAATCTACAAATGCCAATCAATCAAAGGAAATTGCGGAATTAAAACTAATGAATGTAGATCAATCAAGAAATATTGATCGGTTGATTGGTCATGCTGAAGGATTAGACAAAAAGATTGATACAATATTTGGATTTATGCTTTCATTCGCTAGAATGACTATCCCTATGTGGATTGGATCTCATGTGATGAAAACACAATTTGATAATTTGCTTGAAAGTAATACTCTTGATTTTAGTCTTCATCATTTGAAAGTAATGTTTGTAGTTAGTTTCTATGAAGTATGCGAAAAGACACCAACTACAATTGGAGACAAAACATTGAACATTCGTTCGAAAATGAAAACTTACTTTTGTTGTACTAATTTTGCAGATGTTGGTGATAGAATTCGTTTATTAGTAGATCGACATTGTGATTTGTATATGCTTAAACCACAAGCTATTTGTCTTATTTCGTGTGAGATTAATACAGAAAGAGTAATTCTTAGTAGAATGGGTATCTTTCCAGATGATTCATTTGTAAATTATTCACATAAGCACAAATCATACGATGTTCAACTTATTACTAAACATCTTCATAAGATTGAAGCAATTTACTATAAAATTGTTGAAAACTGTAGAAAAGAACGATTTCAGTCATATCAAATTCGGATGGATGAATATAATAAAACTCGTCCAATTAAGAGTGATATCTTAGAATGTATCAATAAAGCTGATGACACATTCTTTAATTCAACATTGCCGTTTTGTCAACAATTTATTGATTGTTATGTAAAAGAATCCTTAGATAAAGATGGAGATTTTATTGATTGGACTTATATGGCGGCAACTAGAAAAATGAAGAAGCGTGCGGATTTGCAAAATATAAAATTGAGCGATCGTAGATATCAACTTCATAAAATTAAACAATTAATTGAGGAGCATAATGCTAATGATAAAATTGAAGAAATGGTCCAATCTGGAATTATTTCCAAGAAGGATATTGAATCACTAAGAGCAATTGCTGATATTGAAAATGTTGATATTAGTGGTGTTGATTTTCCCTCTGATTCTAGTGACGAGGAAAATTAAACAAAATTGATTTATTTTTTTATTAGTTGAAAGAGACAAAATTGAGGTGATTTATTCTAAATATACCATTCTTCCGGTGTAAAATTTTCAAGAAACATGGCTGCTAATAATGTTGCTGACAACTACCAAATCCTTTCTGATATCGAGCATATTTTGCATCGTCCAGGAATGTATATTGGTTCTTGTCAAAATGTTGAATCGGATATGTTTATCGCTGATATCAATTCAGAAGAACCCAAAATTATCAAGAAAAAAATTACTCATAATGCTGGGCTGATTCGTATATTCGAAGAAGTTATCTTGAATGCGTATGATCATACAATTCGTGAAGAAACTGACTGTAATGAAATTGCAGTTAATATTGATCAAGAAAATGGAATTATTTCTGTTGCTAACAATGGTAAGGGTATTCCAATCGTAAAAAAGGATGAACTTAATTGTTACATTCCTGAAATGATTTTTGGTATGCTTCGTACCGGAAGTAATTATTCCGATACTGAAGAACGTTTAACTGGCGGCCTCAATGGTTTGGGTGTGAAATTATGCAATATTTACTCTACTGAATTTACTTTAGAAACAATTGATGATGAAAGAAAAAAAATGTATACACAAACTTGGAAAAATAATATGGGAGAAAAATCTGAACCGATTATTAAATCATCGCGCAAGAAACCATTCACTCGTGTTTCATTTAAACCAGATCTAGCATTCTTTAAAATGGAAAAATTATCAGATGATATTGTGATGTTGATGAAAAAGAGATTGATTGATATTGGATTTGCGACACATTCAGGTGTGAAAACATATTTTAATAATAGTCAAATAACAATCAAGCGTCCGGAAGATTATATCAAATTATATGATCATCCATTTGATGAAAAATTTATCATTGATGTCACATGCGACCGATGGACAGTTGGTGTTGTATTATCGAATGATGGATTTCAACATGCTTCATTTGTTAATGGTATTCATACGTCAATCGGAGGTTCTCATGTTGATCATGTAACTAATCAAATTGCAAAAGAAATTATTGAAAAACTCAAATCTAAGAAAATTGAAGTAAAACCTTCTGATGTCAAAAATAAAATGTTTGTTTTCATTAGATCGGCTATTGTAAATCCAGTTTTTGATTCACAATCAAAAGAATGTTTGAAAATGGCAAAAAGTAAATTTGGAAGTGAATTTGTAATGAGTGATGCATTCCGCAAAAAATTACATACATCATCTATTCTTAAGAGTATGACTGCGGTATCAGATTCTAAAAAAATGAAAGATCTTGAGAAAACAAGTGGAGTCAAAACTAGTAGATTAACTGATCTAGATACTCTCGAAGATGCAAATTGGGCTGGTACTTCAAAAGGACTAAAAACCAAATTAATCCTTACCGAAGGATTATCAGCAAGAACATTTGCAATGAGTGCATTGAATGTAATTGGACGTGATCAATATGGAGTATTTCCTCTGAAAGGAAAATTATTGAATGTACGCAATGTTCCAGTAGCACGCGTTAGTGCAAATGAGGAAATCAAAAATATTGTCAAGATTATTGGATTGAAATATGAATTTAAGTATGAAAATGATTCTGAAATGAATTCATTGCGTTATGGAGGAGTTATTAGTTTAACTGATAGCGATTATGATGGGTTTCATATTAGTGGTCTTATCATTAATTATTTTCATTATTTCTGGCCGAAATTAATTGAACGAGGATTTCTCAGCTTCTGTATTACTCCAATTGTAAAAGTTTACAAAGGTAAAGATACTTTGGAATTCTTTACTCTTAATAGTTATGAAGAATGGTTAAAAAATGCTAAGGGTCAGTTCAGAACAAAATATTTCAAAGGTCTAGGTACTTCTACTGCCGCGGAAGCGCGAGAAGCACTCAAAGACATTGATAATAAACTAATCACCTTTGAGCGCGATCAACAATGCGATGAAACTGTTTCATTAGCGTTTAATAATAAACGAGCGAATGATCGAAAAACATGGCTGATGGATGCATATGATCCAGATGCAAATATTGACCGCAATGAACGCATAGTTACCGTAAGTGATTTCATAAATTATGAATTGAGTCACTTCAGTACAGATGATTGTGCTCGTAGTCTTCCGAATATTATGGATGGTCTTAAGCCTTCTCAAAGAAAAATTATGTACGTTGCGTTGAAGCATGCGGTTAAAAATGAAATGAAGGTTGGTCAATTAGGACCAAAAGTCAGTGAATTAACTGATTATCATCATGGTGAACAATCCTTAATGGGTGCAATTATTGGCATGGCGCAAGATTATGTTGGATCAAATAATATTAATCTTCTAATGCCTATAGGTGCATTTGGAAGTAGATTAGCTGGCGGTAGTGACGCTGCTTCTCCGCGTTATATATTCACAAAAATTAATCCAGTTGCATCAAAATTATTTGATAACAGAGATTCCTCGTTATTAAAACATCTAGAAAGTGATGGAACACAAATTGAGCCAGAATGGTACGCACCAGTATTGCCAATGGTTGTAATTAATGGAGCACAAGGAATTGGTACAGGATTTAGTACTACAGTGCTTCAATATAATCCAAAAGATGTAGCCAAATATATCAAAGTTATGCTTTCTGGCGAGAAACCAGCAAAGAATTTATTACCTTGGTATAATGGATTTACTGGCAAAATCGAAAAAGATGCACCAGGAAAATATACTACCTATGGAGTATGGAAATTTGATGATCGTAAACGTTGCATGCATGTAACTGAGTTACCGATTCATGTGTGGACTGATAATTATAAAGCATTTTGCGAAAATATGCTCACACAAGAAGGTAGTCCATTAGCAGATGTTGTTTATGGTAATACTGATACAGTTGTTGATATTAAATTTATCTTCCGTCCAGCGGAGTATCCAAAATACAAAGCAAAGACAGATGATGAAATTATCAAAGAATTTAAATTGAGTTCAAAATTAAGTTCAACAAATATGCATCTCTTTAATGCGGATGGGCGAATTGAACTATTTGCGAATGTATATTCGATTATCAAATATTATTACTTCAAAAGATTAGATCTCTATGAAAAGCGACGCAATGCTCTTATTGCTCAATTAAAGTATGAAATGCTTTTATTGACAAATAAAGCAAAATTTATTCGTACTGTTAAACAAGGAAAAATTGATCAAAAATCAATGACAGAAGCATCACTTCTAGAATCATTGGACGATAATTTTGATTCTGATCCACGATCTTCTGGTAATGGATTAGCGCAATATGATTATTTGATTGGAATGAACTATAGATCATTTACAAACGAAAATGCTAAGAAAATGGATGATCTTGTGAAAGCAAAAGAACTAGAGTTAAAAGAACTTGAATCAACTACTCCAGAAACAATGTGGATTGGGGATATTGATTCAATTGTAGATATGTTATAAATGCATTTATATCTATATTTTTTTAACCAAAATTGACAGAAAATATTATGAATATAATTACTGCTGTAATTGTTTAAAAAAAAATGTCCTACTGTGTTATTTGCAATACTCCTTGTATCAATGATATTAATATTTGCGATTCAATCGAATGCGAATTTAAATCTAAATATGAATTTATGTTTGATAATTTTGTTTCGGAGTATATCCGAAATTACAAAACCGAATTTAAATTCATTATGTTATTAGCATACAATAGTGCTAGTAGTATTAAACAAAATACAAGTTTCGATATTTCATATCTCTTTACTACTTTGCCTGAAATAAATGTATCAATTATAGATACTGTTCTTCAAGTAAGTTGTAAGGATTATGTTGAAAATTTGATTCATTCAGTAATGGATAATGGTAATTCTGATTTAGAAATTATTGAATCTTTTGGATTGGATTTGTATCGAATGATTAAATTCATTATTAAAAATGCAGTTATGGAATTTAAATTTGTTGAATTTCCTATTGTAAATATTGATGCATACAAATTTATTTACTCAGATGTAGCGAATAATACATTTGATTCTCAATCTAAGCAATATGGAATGTGTTATCTATTTCATGGCAGTTCTGTTAATAATTGGTATTCTATTATTTCTAATGGATTAAAAGTATTTAGTAAAACAGATCGTATGCGTAATGGAGCATCATATGGAAATGGAATTTACTTATCCAATTCATTAGCATTATCTACAGACTACTCATTGAAAAACCATTCTGCAACAAATAATGTTGTAGTTGGAGTATTTGAAGTAATTGGCGAAGCTAGTGATTATAAGAAAAAGTCAAACATCTTTGTTATCCCAGATGAGTCAAAATTAAGATTAAAGTATCTAATTAGCTTTAAAAAAAGCAATTGTACACAACAAACTATGCGTGATATCAGCAGTTATTTTACAAATGATAAAGTAACTCTTGTTAGAAATACCAACTCGTATGTTAGTGCAATCAAAAATAAGAGACTTTTAATGGAAATTAATCGTATTATGAAACATCAGGCACAAAAAAATGATAATGAAGGAGAATTTAAATTATGGGAAATAGATAATACTAACATTTGGAATGTTTCCTTGATCAATATCGATATGGATACAAATCTTTATAAAGATATGATCACTAAAGGAATAGATAATATTCACTTGGAAGTACGATTTGAAAACAGTTTTCCATTGAGCCCTCCATTTGTCCGAGTAATTAAGCCAACTTTTAAAAGATTAACTGGTCACGTGACGCAAGGTGGGAGTATTTGCGCAGAAATACTAACTAATCAAGGTTGGAGCCCAGCTACTAGTATGGAATCATTACTAATCACAATTAAAGCAATTATATCAGAAGATGGTAGATTAGAAACAACTCAAACATCTCGATATGGTTTATCAGAAGCTAAAGCTAGCTATGCTAATATGCTAAAAGTTCATGGATGGAATTAGCTCAAAAACTATAAAATTGATTTTTTTTATTGATAATATATCCACTGCTGATATTAAAACTTAAATTCTAGCTACGTAAAATGAGCCAATATATCACTATTTTGGATAAAAATATCGATGAACAAGCCTCTCAACCAAGCTATATCAATTTAAATCTTAAACCTCATCAATTGATGATGATTAAGAAATGCATTGATATCGAAACAAATGGTATTCAAATCAAAAATGAAAAATATATAATGGAAACCCTTATAGATATGACAAAAGTAACTGATACCAACATTCGTAATAAAATTTGCAATGAACCAATTCACTTACAAACTAAATTTGGAGCTATTTGCGATATTGTTGGATCTGGAAAAACTTATGTCGCATTATCTTTGATTAGATATGATTTGAATAATAAAATTAATTTTCAACAAGGAAATTCAATGATGTCATATTCTGTAAAAAATGATTATACTATGGAGCAATTCAATCATCCATTGAGTAATAAAATAAGTTTGATTGTGGTTCCTCACGTTATTATAGCGCAATGGAAAAGTGCAATCAATTTAAATACCAATCTTACCATGATTGAATATTCTTCCAAAAAATCATGTGATTTGACTGATGTAGATTTAATATTGGTTAGTAACACTCAATATAAAAATCTTCTTAATAAATTTCCAAATCTTTGTTACAAACGAGTATTCTTTGATGAAGCAGATTCTATTGCAATTACAACATGTCCAAAGCCACCAGCATCATTCTTTTGGTTTATGACATCGTCATATAAAAAATTACTTATGAGAAATGGAGTTTTTAAACAAGGATTTATTCGAAAAACATTTAATGAAACTCTTGTAAATATAAAAAAATATCTTTTGATAAAAAATGATGATGAGTTTGTTCAACAGTCTTTCAATATTCCAGATTTCAAAAATATCACAATTGAATGCAAAACAAATCGAGTTCTTTCTATTCTCAAAAATTTAGTTTCAGACAATGTTCAACGTATGATTTGCGCTGGAAATATAGCAGGAGCTATTCAAACATTTAATTTAGATTCCTCTGATGATGAAAATATTATTCAAGTTGTCTGCAAAGATCTAATGATTAAATTAAATAATAAGAAAGCAAAACTTGATTTTGTAAAAGCCAAAACTTATCATAATTCTGAACAAAAAGCACAAGCTATTGCCAGTTTAAATAAAAAGATTAGCGAAATTGAAGATAGTATTGCGAGTATTAAGACCAAAATTGAAGAATCTGATATGGATCCAATTACTTATTGCGAAATTGAGAATCCAGTAGTTACTAAATGTTGCAAAACTGTATTTGATTTTGAATCAATTACTATTTACTTGGCTACAAGATCATACCCAAATTGTCCTATTTGTAGAACGCCAATTGAGAAGAAAAATCTTATTCTTAAGAGGAATGTAGTAACTAAAAAACTTGAAGAAAAAGAAGATAATAAATATCATTTTGAAAATTATACTAAAAATGAAAATTTAAAATATCTTTTCAACAATGTATTTACTGAAGCTAATAAAATTATTTTATTCAGTGAATATGATGCTAGTTTGGAAATATTACAAAAGCTTAACATTGTATACAAAGAAGTAAAGGGACATTCAACAACAATTAACAAAACTATTCAATGGTTCAATGAATCCTCTAATGATAGAAAAGTTTTATTCATGAATTCGCAATATTGTGGAGCAGGATTAAATCTTCAAACATGCACTGATATTATTATATATCATGATATGAGTAGTTCATTAACTACTCAAATAATCGGAAGAGCTCAACGCTATGGAAGAACTCAACCACTTCGCGTTTATTCATTTGAAGAATAAACAAAAAAAAATGAATACATTTCATGATAATGCATTTATTGTATATTTTTTTACAAATCATGATTATTGATTCTTAGAAATATAATTTAACATTTTCTCATAACCAATTATTTTTGATTTATAACCACAAGCGGCACATTTCTTTTTGATTGATTTTTGACTAATTCTATAGACAGTTTCTGGTAGGCTACATCGATTGCATAGAACAAATGTTTTGATATAACTTAATATAATCTCATCTATTTCTGATAATGAAAATCCACCTTTTAAAATTAACTTATTTTGTTTTTGATTCCAAGTTTTAGATGTATTAAGTTGTATTTGTACAAATTTATTTATTTCACTTGGATCTCTCTGAAGCGAAGAAGATAATTCTTTCATATTTAATATTGCAGTTTTTATTCCATTTCCACTACTTTCCTGTTTAATTATAATTTTTGGCATTTTATACCTAAAAAATTGATCTTCATTGCTTAGAGAAATATTATTCATGATTCCTCATTCCTCATTATGTGTGTGTTATATAATTAAAATGTATATCAATTTAAAAAATTCATAATCACGAATAATATTTTTTTGTACTAAATATAATTCAATACAATGGGAATTAATTCAAGTAGCGCAAAAGAATCTAGATTAACATTATCCATGTTTGAAAACGCATTAATGGATCATCGCCTATCTATTATTGATAATTTAAAAGATATCATTGAGAAAACTGTAGAAACTAAAATAAAAGAAATTTTAGATGAAGAATTTGGAGAAGTAATTAATAAGCATTTAGAAGAAAACAATAAACTTATTATTGAAAAATACAAAAAAGCTCATAAGAATTTAATAATTGAAATTACTGAGGTAATCAGAGAGGTAAACAAAGAAAAGATTGAACAAGAAAATGAAATGATTTATCAACGAGAAGAAGCAAATAAAAAATTTGTAGATCATTTTACTGAAGTAATGGAAGAAGTTAATCAAAAACAAATTGAACAAGAAATGACTCAATATGAAGAAACAGATAAAAAAATAGTTAATCATATTACTGACTTAATCGGGGAAATTTATCAAAACCAAATTGATCAAGAAAATGATCTTTGTAATAAAATCAACCAACAAAATGAAGAAATTGTTAAAATGAAAACAGAGTTGGTTGAAACAATGACGGAACTACAACAAAATGCTCTAACCAAATCAGTTGATAATAATAATGAATTAATGGAAAGTTTGGGAGATATGATTAAGAATCATTTAAATAAACGGTTAATCAAAAATAGAGAAGATACCAAAGAACTAATTAATGCAGCACTGACTGAATTAAAACAAAAGTAACATTATTTATTCTTCTGATTTTTCTCCATCCAAAATAAATTTTATTATTTTTTTGTCTGTTTCTACTTTCAATAACCGCGCATTATCATCATATCGTAATACTTGATTAGTTTTCGTATTTAAAATACGTATAATTTTATCTGAATGTTCTACTCGCGGGTGCTTGTATCCATACATGTTTATATCTTTGACAACATTTTTTGTCAAAAGATATAGCTTCAAACCATTCTCTGACTAATATAGATAGATAACTATGGTCCAATTACAAGAAGGAATTAAAATTGACTAAAAGATAATAAATATACTTCAATATGCCACAAAAAGTAACACTTCAAGAATTTATCAAACGAGCAGTTGCTATTCATGGCAATAAATATGATTATTCGCTTGTAACGCATATTGCAACTATGAGACAAAAAATTACTATTATATGTGATACACATGATACATTTGAACAAACCCCCGAAGCCCATACCAAAAACAAACAAGGTTGTCCATTATGTGCATTTACAAAAAATCGAAGAACTCATTCAGCTGAAACATTTATTGAAGCATGTAAACAAATACATGGCGATAAATATGATTATTCAAAAGTTATCTACACAAATAAAGATGCTAAAGTTACCATTATCTGTAAAATTCATGGTGAGTTTGATCAATGCGCAAATTCACACAAAAGAGGAAGTGGATGCAAAAAATGCACAAGTCTCTTAGGATCAAAGATAGTTAAATGGAATACAGAAACATTTATTGAAGCATGTCAACAAATACATGGAGATATGTATATATATGATCAAGTTAATTATACAAAAGGAACTGATAATATTATAATTGAATGTAAAATCCATGGAGAATTTAAACAAAGAGCAAAAAATCATTTACATTTAGGACATGGATGCCCTAAATGCGGATTAAAAAATGGAGCTGATAAACAGCGATTTTCATTATCCACATTTATTGATAAGGCAAACAAAGTACATAAGAATCAATACGATTATTCAAAAGTTATATATTCCAGTTGCGATAATAATGTAATAATAATTTGTTCTCAACATGGCGAATATAAACAAACACCGTATAATCATATTAATATGGAGCATGGTTGTTCAAAATGCGCAATTAATCAATCAAGAATGGAGCAAAAAGAATTCATAGATAAATGTATGTCGATTCATGGCAATCAATATGATTATAGTGATACAAAATATGAAATTTCAAGAAATAAGATTAGAATTTATTGCAATAGTTGTCAAACATATTTTTCACAATCACCTCAATCTCATGTTAAAGGAATAGGATGTTTGAAGTGTTCAAAAAAACAATATTCAAAAATGCAAATTCATTGGTTACAATTTTTAGAACAATACTATGTAATCAAAATTCAACACATAGCTAATTCTACAGAAGAATATCGCATACCAAATACTAAATGGAAAGCAGATGGATATTGTAAGGAAACTAATACTATATATGAATTTCATGGCGATTTCTGGCATGGTAATCCGAATAGATATAATCCAGAAATGATTAATACAGTTTGTAAACGAAAAATGAAAAATTTGTATAAAAAAACAATTGATAGAGAAATTCATATTCGCGAATTAGGATATAATCTTGTAGTAATATGGGAATCAGAATGGAATTCCATCAATAGTGCATTTAAAAAACTTCAACGTAAGTTCAGATCTGCTCATTAATTTTTTTTGACTAAAAGATATAGCTTCAAACCATTCTCCGACTAATATAGATAACCATGATTCGATTACAAGAACATCAAAAAGTCGCTTTAGATTATTTTATTCATTCACCAAATAGAGGACTTTATATTCTCCATACACAAGGCACAGGAAAAACTTTAACTGCAGTATCAGTGGCTGAACATCTCAAAAGATTTAAAGAAGTTATTATCATTGCACCAAAATCACTACATGATAATTTCCGTAATGAACTCAAAAGATATTCAAAATATGTTGATATAAATCGTTATAAATTTGTATCATCCAATGCAAGCAATATGATTGATAAGTTGGAAACTACAACAGATTCATTAACTGGAATTAATATCAAATCACTTCATTTGGATAATAAACTAATTATAATTGATGAAGCACATAATTTAACCGTAGGAATGAGCAATGGTTCAAAAAATGCAACAGCGCTTTATGATATGCTTATGAAAGCAAAAAATTGTAAGATTTTAATGATGACTGCTTCCGGAATCATCAATAATATTTATGAAATTGTACCAGCATTAAATATTTGTAAGGGATATTTGCGAACAGAAGATGGAGAGTTAACAACATTGCTTCCTGAATCAGATCTAGATTTTACTAGATACTTCATTGATGAAAAAGAAATGAAATTAAAAAATGTTGATAAATTACGTAATCGTATAATGGGATTAATTTCATACAAAGGAGATTTATTTGAAAGAAAGGTATTATCATTTTATCCAATGCTTAATACAAAAATTGTAAAAGAGCATTATCCAGATCGACTTCCTATCAAAGTAGAACTAATTCATATGAGTAGTCAGCAATATGGAGCATATGAACAAGCCAGAGAAAAGGAACGATTAGAAACTCGACAAGCAATTGTTGGAAGTGGATGGACAAAGGGTAAAAAAATTGTACTAGGTGGAGAACTAAAAAAATCATCCGCATTTGGGAAGAGTACATCGTATCGTATTAAATCACGCCAATTAAGTAATGTATATCAACCAGAGGATGTAAATATTAATGAGCAAATAGAAATTTATTCTCCAAAAATCAAAGCAATCGGCGATAAATTAAAATCTGGATTAAAAACATTGATCTATAGTAATTTTGTACAAGCCGGAATTAATGCAATGGCTTCTTATTTAGAATATATTGGATACAAACGATATATTCCAGGAAAATCAATTGAAGAAGGAGCTGATAAATATTATGGTGTTTATTCTGGTGAAGTATCAACTGATGATCGTACTGCAACTCTTAAAGAATATAATAGATCAAATAGTCCATTAACAGTGCTATTGATTTCGTCTTCTGGTGCAGAAGGTCTTTCTTCAAAAGGAACTCGCGTGGTTCATATTATTGAGCCTTACTGGAATTTTGAAAGAATTTTGCAAGTTATGGCTCGTGGTATTCGTTATAAATCTCATGAACATCTTCCAGAAGAAGAAAGAAATGTTCAAGTATTTATTTATTTAGCAGTTCCTCCAAAGGGCACTAAACCTTCTGAAAAACCTACTGACTTATATCTATTCACAGAGGCAGCTCGCAAATATGAAATTAACTCAGAAATGATTCGTTTAATGGCTAGTGTATCTATCGAATGCGACAAATTTAATACTGATATAAATTTTGATTGTTACAAATGCGAGCCTCGCAATGGCTCACCATTATTCCTTAATGATTTAGAAAAAGATTTACGATATCCACTTCCATGCAAAAAAGATTCAAAACCATT
>JACCDQ011862973.1_pt1 | contig 26560 bp, 22 predicted proteins | sample 7446031 | NCBI WGS metagenome assembly JACCDQ01 (sample SAMN15323442, study PRJNA562643) | freshwater metagenome | isolation source: river surface water | place: USA:Blue River Watershed | collected 2017-08-17 | reverse complement strand
GCCTGGCGGTGAACCTGACGTCGGCGAATGCGACGACTGCCGGGGCGCAAGGTTTCAACGTGAGCAACACCGGTGCGACCGCCACCACCCTGACGGGCTCGGCACTCAACGACACGCTCAGCGGCGGCAGCGGCGCTGACACCCTGGTCGGCGGTGGTGGCAATGACCGCCTCATCGGCGGGCTGGGCAAGGATGCATTGACCGGCGGCCTGGGTGGCGACACGTTTGTGTTCAATCACCTGCCCACGGGCACCACGAACTACGACACCGTCGTTGATTTCGTCGCGGGCACGGACAAGCTGGAATTTGCTAAGTCGGTCTTTACCGGCTTGGCGGGTACATCGGCAGACTTTGTGACTGGTGCTGGCGTGGTCAGCGCATCAACCACCGCACAACACCTGATTTACAACACCACGACGGGCCTGCTGTATTACGACGCTGATGGCAGCGGAACCGCCAGTGCGGCGGTGGCGGTGGCCCTGATCGGCACAACGACGCACACGACCCTGACTGCAAGTGATTTTGTAGTTGTATGAACCTGAAATGAAAGCCATGAATAAATTGAAATTGACGAAGCGCTCCGGCCGCATGCTGGCTCTGTGCCTGTCGGCCGTGGCGCTGTTGGCTTGCGGTGGTGGTGGCGACCCACCACAGTATCCGGAGCGCCAGTTTGGCGTGACCGAAAGCGAACTTTACGACCCGGCCGTGAATCCGAACGGCCTCGTGGTGGGACGGGGCTCCGGGCTCGTGGTTTCACGCATCGAGCCGGTGAATGGGCAACCCGCTCCGGCCCTGGGCGATACCGCCACCATTGGTGCCGATGCCCTGTGGTTTGATGTGGATTATCCGGGGTCGGTCAGTGTCGACCTCACGCAGGGCAGCAGCTTGTCGGTGGTGTCCGAGGTGGCGGTGCTCAACACCAAAGGTGAATCCTTGCTGGTGGCGGATGCTGCCAAACCCAGGTCCAGCGTGAATCTGGTCGCGGGGCGTTACCTGCTGCGTTTCACGGCGGCCACGGGTGCCACCGAGGTGACGTTGGGCATGGTCTGGTTTGGCGGCACGCCCAAGGCGGAAAATCTGGCTGATCTCCAAAAGGTGAGTGCGGGAAATTGCGCTGGCTGCAACTTGCGGGGTGCCAACCTCACTGCGGTGAATCTGCGCGGTGCCAACCTGACAGATGCGGATTTGAGTCAAGCGCTGCTGGTGCGCGTGCAGGGTGGGTTCACACTCAGCGGCACCGGCGTGATGACGATTTATCTCGATGGCAGCGCGGTCAGGGGTGCCGACCTCAGCGGCACCAATCTGGTGGGTGCGCGTTTGAACGGAGCCTACCTGACCGGTGCGGGCGGCAGTCCTGCCAATTTGAGTGGTACCAATCTGGCTTCCGCGAGTGTCACCGATGTGTTTTTGGCACGCGCCGATCTCCACGGGGCCAGCCTGGCCAATGCTGACTTGTCGCGCAGTGTGTTGACGCGTGTCAATCTGCGTGGCGCCAACCTGGCGAACGCCTTGTTTGTGAATGCCGACCTCCGTGGTGCCGACCTGACCGGCGCGGAGCTGACGTCCGCCAATTGGAGCGGTGCCAATCTGAGTGATGCGATTTGGACCGATGGCCGCCTGTGTGCCACGGGCTCGGTGGGTTCTTGTCAATGAGCAGGACACATTCATAAATCATTAATTCGCAATTTAATAACGACTTGATCTATTTCTTCTAAAATGGACATATAAACCATTCCCAACAATGCGTCCAAAATCAACACCTGCCGCCTCATCTGATTACATCGGTGTCGGTGAAGCCGCCCGCCTGATGTCCTTGTCGAGAACTTCGATGCAAAAGCTGGTGGACGCCGGTGTGGTGGCCGCGGTCAAGACCATGGGCGGGCATCGGCGCATCCTGCGCAGTTCGCTGATGATGAAGGTACCGGCCTCTCCGTCATCGTTGCCATACGCGGCGACCTCGCAGCGTCGCAGACCGGATGAGCTAGGTTTGTCCTCACGGGACAACGCCCTGAGTGCAGCGCCGCTGACGGTCCTGATTGTTGAAGATGACGCTGCAACCGTCGCCTTGCTCGAATCCGCCATGAAAAGTTATGGACCCGAGATCGTGACCCTGGTCGCCACAGACGGGCTGGACGCCGTCCTACAACTCGAACGTGTGCGGCCTGACATCCTCATCACGGATCTGAACATGCAGCCCTTCGACGGCTTCAAATTGATTCATCTGGTGACCTCGCGGAACGAATTCAGGCACATGTCACTGATTGCGATTTCGGGACTGCCCGAGCACGAAATCAACGCGCAGGGTGGTTTGCCGCCCTACGTGCTTTTTTTCGCCAAACCCCTTGATCTGTCACGTATCCGGGGTTTTACCGAAGCCCACCTGCAACTGCGTCGACGCCAGCAGGTGCCGGCCTGACGCCGGCATCACGGTTGTCCTGGTTGCCTGCCCTGCGAGTCGTGTATGTTTGATCTGGTCGACTTGCCGCGCGTTCGCCAAACCATGGGTGAATTGACGGTTTTCGACTACGTTGCATCTGCATTTCTGGGGCAACTGGAGCGCTGGCGTGCGGATTTTTCACGTCATTCACTTGTTTATGATCGAACGGAGCTGACCGCCCTGGTGCACAAAATGAAGGGCAGTTGTCAGGCTGTTGCTGCGATGGGTGTCGCCACCGAGTTTGAGCGTGCGGAGCGGGCAATGGCGCAGCTGCAAGCGCAGGACTGGCCGCTGTGGCGCACCAGGCTGGAGGCGCTTTTGCAGCAGCTTGAAGTCGAGATCCGGGGCATCATGGCACGCACCGAAAAAAATTGATCATTCGCTTGTTGGCGTGGCCACCTCCAGCAACACCTGATCAGCATGGGCGCGCAGTTGCAAGGCCAGACGGTCTGCCAATTGCAGCCGCCGTAACAACCAGGGGCTGAGGTCACCTTCGAAGGGGTCGCTCAGCGCCGTCCATTCCGCAGGCATGTCGCCTGGCCGATTGACCTGGGCGGGGGTGATGCGACCGGTCAGCGCGGCGTCGATCGTGTCTGCGGCCTGTTTCAGCGGCAAATCAATCTGTGCATGGGACAGTCGGCCACGACGCTGCAGCAGCATGGTTTTCACGGTGGTCAGTTGGGCCTGCAACTGGTAACTGTGGGCCAGCAGGCGCGCCAGTGTGCGCAGCGGGGGGCGCATGGCGCGCGGTTCGACCAGGGAGCGCTGTGTTGCCTGCACCAGCGCTGATAGGCTGTCGTAGGCCTCGCGCCGTGCCAGTCGCCACTGGACCTCGGGTGTGTTGTCCACGGCCTGCAATTGCCACAAGCCGAGTGCCACCCGCGCATGGCGCGCCTGCGCGGCTAGCGTGCGTTTGACCAGGGACGGAATCTGGCTGCGCTCCCAGGACGGCAGCACATAGCTGAAAGCCCAGGCAATCGCGACCCCCAGCAGGGTGTCGAGCATGCGTTCCACCACATCAAATACCGGGCTGGGTCCGGCATTGAGCATTTGCACCTGCAACAGGCCCAGAATCGTGGCGGCGATGGCCGTCACCAGGTACTTCTTGAGTGCAAAAGCATGGGCAAAGGCCTGTGCCAGCGTCACGATGACCAACAACAGCCACGCTGGGGTTGGCGCATACAGCAAAAGACCGGCCAGCACACAGCCGATCAAGGTACCCACGGCCCGGCTGTTGCGCCGCTCCAGCGTCTGCGCCAGGCTGCCGCGCAGCACCACCACGATGGTCACAAGAATCCAGTAATCGTGGCTGCCCCATGGCAGTGCCAGCGACAGCGCGTAGGCTGTGCCGATGGCCAGTGCGGCGCGGATGGCGTGGCGCAAGGTGGGCGCATTCCAGCGCCACATCGACTGCAGCGGTTGCCAGGTCCAGACTGTGGGGCTGACAAACAGTTGCCAGTTGGCGCGCACCAGGTTGATGTCGGGCGCCAGTTCGCCACGCGCCAGCTGGATCATGCGCAGGCTGTCGTCGTTCATGTAGCCGATCCGGCTTGAAATCCCCAGCGCCAGGATGGCCGGTGAGGGCGCCGCGTCATCTGGGCTGATCAAGTTGTCATCCGCCCGTGCCAGGCTGGCCAGCTGGGCCCGCCGACTTGCAAACAGCTCTGGTGTACGCTCGACGATCAGGGTATCTGCCAGCGCCTCGATTTCCTGGGCCAATGTTTCCAACACCTCGCGCATGGTGTGTAACGCCGGTTCGTGACCCGGGCGCGACTTCAGGGTGTCGAGGTCAAGTTCGCACACCAGCAGGTGGTCACGCATGTCCAGTACCAGCAGGAGCATATGGGCCAGTTGCTGGCGGCGTGTGGTGTGGGGTGACTCCAGCAAGATGTCGCGTGCCGTTTGCAATTGGTCGGCGAGTGCCGCCTGCTGTTGCAGCAATACGCCGATCAAGGGGGTGCGTCCAGCTGCCTCGGTTGTGCTGCCAGGTGTGAATTGGCGGGCCTGAGTGCGCATGAGCCGTGCCAGCGCCAGCAGTGTGTCGGCCAGCATTTGCACGCGGTACCGCATGTTGAGTGCGGCGTTGGCCAGTGTGGCCCAGATCAGGTAGGACACGGCACCCAGCGTGAAATAGAGGCAGGTGGCCAGATTGGTGGCGCTGTTGGCATGGTCCGGCACCGCCATCGAAAAAACCATGGCAAACATCACCGAGACCGCAATCGGCAAGCCCCGTTTGCCCCAGGCCCCGGCCAAAAAAGCCAGAAAGCTGGCGGGTACCAACAAAAGGCCCAGCAGGATCGGTGAAGCGTGCAACACCTGCACGGCCCAGAACAGCGGCAAACCAATCAGGAAGGCCGGCAGCAGTTGCCAGAACTTGCCGCGCTTGGGTGCGGGTTGATCGGGCGGAATACACACCACCACCCCGACCGAAGCCGCAGCTGCGGCGAATTCGCCCAGCATCAGGTGAATGCTGCCTGAAATCAGCAACAAGCCCAGCGCCGCTGCAAGCCCGTTGCTCACGTAATAGCTCAGCGCAATGCGCAAGGCGTCGCGCTGGAAATGTTCAAACCTGCTGTGTGGCTGCATGGTCAAGGCACCCTTTGCCGGGTTGTCAAATCAGATGGCGCAGGGCGCGCGCCGTTTCCAGCAGCACGGGCAACACGCGGGACACCGCATCTTCGCTGCTTTCATGTCCTATCGGCATGGTCACGTTGAGTGCACCGACCAGATCCCCCTTGCGGTCGATCAGTGGTACCGCAACGCCCCGGTAGGTCAGCTCCAGTTGTTGCTCCGAGATCGCCCAGCCACGCTGGCGGATGCGGGCTAGTTCAGCCCGCAGGCGTTCCTTGCTGTTGATGGTGTAGCTGGTGTAGGCCTTGAGCTCATGGTGGGCCAGCCAGTTCTCCAGCCAGTCGGGGTCACGCATGGCCAGCATCAGCATACCGGCCGCGGTCACCTGGGCCTGCACCCGCGAGCCCAGCACGATGCCGGTGTTCATGGCCCGGGTCGAGCCGTTGCGGGCGATGTACACCACGTCATCACCGTCCATCACGCTGACGTGGGCAATTTCATGGGTGCCCGCGGTGACACGCTGCAAGAATGGTTGCACGATACGCGGCAGGCGCGCAGACTCCAGATAGGAATGGCCCAGGCGCAGCACGCGCGGGGTCAGCCAGAACATCTTGCCATCGGTGGCCACATAACCCAGATAAGTCAGTGTCAGCAGGTAGCGCCTGGCGGCCGTACGCGTCATGCCGCAGCGCACACCGGCTTGGCTGGCGGTCATGCGTGGGTTGGCATCATCAAAGGCCTCGATGACCGCCAGGCCTTTTTCCAGGCCGGCGATCCAGTCGCGCTTGTCGAGACTGGCTTCAGGTGGGGGCCTGAGCAAGGGTTCAGCTGGGGTCATGCTGGTTTTTTCCTCGCAATGAGAAATGGTCTGTTCATGGAATTACCCACTCATCGGTCGATAGATGATTAATTTAGTTCGTTTATCGCACGAATCGCTGAATTCTAAGGTTTAAACGAATTCAAGTTGGTTAAAGTCAGCCAGGCGGGGTGATTGGCTACCTGGGGCAGATCAACAGGGTCCGTGCCTCGGCATAATGTCCCCGATTCATTCTTGAGGAACAACAACATGACGGTAGCCAATTTGTTAACTCCAAGCGCCGACCGCGAGCAAATTGTCGAGGGCGACAACCCGCTGGGTCTGGAGGGAATCGAGTTCATCGAATATGCCACCGCCAAGCCGCAGGCACTGGGCCAGGTGCTCGAAACCATGGGTTTCAAGCCGGTGGCCAGGCACCGTTCCCGCGAGGTGCTGCTGTACCGTCAGGGTGGTATCAACATCATCGTTAATGCCCATGCCAAGGGTTCACCACTCAGCGATCAGCCGCTCATCTCGGCCATGGCTTTGCGTGTGCGTGACGCAGCCGAAGCCTACCGGCGCGCGCTGGACCGGGGCGCCTGGGGCGTGCCCACCCAAGTGGAGGTGATGGAGCTCAACATTCCGGCTATCCATGGGGTTGGCACCAGCCGCATCTATTTTGTCGATCGGCACCAGCAGTTCTCGATTTACGATGTCGACTTCACGCCCATTCCTGGCGTCGACCAGCATCCACCCGCCACGGCCGGGCTGCACTTTTTTGGCATCGTGCAGTACATCGGCAATGACCGCTCCGAGGACTGGACCGAGTTTTACCGCGAGTTGCTGGGCTTTCAGCCGCTGCCGGATGATGAGCGCTTTGGTATCCTGCCCAAAGGGCGAATTTTGCGCAGTCCCTGTCCGCCGGCATCGCGCTTTTACATTCAATTGATAGAGCCCGAAGCGGGTGTGCTGGATGTGGAGGACGACGAGAGCCTGCACCGCATCGGTCTGGGTAGCGCCGATGTGCTCGCCACGGTGGCCGAGTTGAGCCGTCGCGGTGTCGAGTTTGTGTCGTCCCCGCGGGTGCAAACCAGCGCGCGCGGCGCACTCAGCAAGACCTGGTTGGGCAGCGTCAGCTTCGAGATTGTTCACGACTTGCGCGGATGAATGTCATGAACAGTGTCAACTTGAACGATATCAGCATGGACAGCCGCTCGCTGGCGGGGTCCTTGATGAGCAAACTGAAGGCGGTGCGTGAGGCCGGCTTCTCTCAAATCACACTCTCGGCCGATGATCTCGTGAATCACCCTGAAGGCGTGGACGCCGCTGTGGCCTGTGTGGCAGGCAGCGGCCTGCTTGTGACGGCTTTTCATGCGAACTGCGACTTTGAAGGCCAGACCGGCCTGTTGCACGACTTCAAGCTGGACCTGGCCAAATCCATGCTGGGCCTGTGCCAGGCACTGCGTTGTCCTTTGCTGGTGTTGCCAGCCTCCCGGCTGGCACCTGCCGTTCAAGGCAGTCGGACCCTGGTGCCCGACCTGCGCCAACTGGCCATGTTGGCCATTCCGTTGAACATCCGGATCGCCTATCAGGGCTGGGCGGGTGCGGCCATGGTGCCAGGTTATCTGCGCGCCTGGGACCTGGTGTGTGATGCCGACATGCCCAACCTGGGCTTGAGTCTGGACAGTGAGGAGGTGCTGCTTGCCGATGCACCACAGGACGACTTGCTGGCTGATCTGGAGATGCTCGACCCCGACCGCCTGTTTCTGGTACAACTGACCGATCTTTTGCCACCTGCCACGCTGGGCGGCCCGCCGCTGCGTGTGCAGCCCGGAGATGGCGCGCATCGTGTCGCGCTGGCGGGACTAGTGACCGGTTTGCATGGTCTGGATTATTGGGGCAGTTACAACCTGGCCGCTTTTAATGGCGACTATGCGGTCATGTCGGCATCTCATGTGGCAGCGCGCGCCAGAGCCGCTGCCCTGTGGCTGGATCAGGACGTCTTGCAGCGCTCGGTGCCCCTGCCCAACCAGATCCGTCTGCGCCGGTAGTGATCCCTATCCTGACGATCATCCTTCCCATCTACCTGGCGATTGCGCTGGGGTTTGTTACCACCCGCAGCGGTCTGTTTGTTCGTGCCGATATGCGCGTGTTTGGCAAGTTTGTCATCAATCTGGCCTTGCCTGCCATGTTGTTCAACGCCTTGTCGCAGCGCCAGATTGGCGAGATTCTCAATGGCAGTTACCTGCTGGCTTATGCTGCCGGTGCGCTGATCATGATCGGACTGGGTTTGTCATGGGGCAAGTACCGAGGTCTTGGCGCCACCGACAACGTGGTGACAGTGATGGGCATGAGTTGCTCCAACAGTGGTTTTGTTGGTTATCCGATCTTGCTGCTGATGACGGCACCGGTCGCGGCCGTGGCGCTGACGCTCAATATCCTCGTTGAAAATTTGCTGGTCATTCCGCTGTTGCTGGCCTTGGCCGAGCGCAGTCGCGGTGAAGCGGGTCATTGGACGGTGGTGCTTGGGCAGTCCCTGAAGCGGCTCGCGGTCAACCCGCTCATCATGGGGCTGGCGGCCGGTTTGCTGGTGTCGCTGATGCGTTGGCAGTTGCCCGAGCCGCTGCTACGCGCCATCAATTTGTTTGCCCTGTCCAGCGCTGGCTTGTCGCTTTTTGTCATTGGTGGCACCCTGGTCGGTTTGCCACTCGGTGGGATGTGGCGGCAGATCATGCCGATCGTTTTTGGCAAATTGGTGCTGCATCCGCTGGCGGTATTTGCCGTGGTCATGGTGTTGCCCTGGCTGGGTTTGGCTGCGCTGGCGCCACAGTTGCGGCAGGCTGCGGTACTGATGGCTGCCGTGCCGATGATGAGCATTTACCCCATCCTGGCGCAAAGTTATGGCAAGGAGGACATGAGTGCCGCTGCGCTGCTGGTGACCACCATCACGTCATTCGTCAGCCTGAGTGGCCTGATCTGGTTGACGGCGTGACCATCACAATTCTGCAGGAGCCGAATCGGTTGGCAACCACACGGTCACCGCGGTACCGCGTCCCAAAGCGCTGGTGATCTCGACCTTGCCGCGATGAATATCCACGATTTCCTTGACGATGCTCATGCCCAGCCCGGTTCCCGGAATCTTCCCAGAAGCATCAGCCCGGTAAAACCGCTCGAATACCCTCGACACCTGTTCAGTTGACATGCCGATGCCCTGGTCGCTGACCGTGAGGCCAACCATGGAGACCGCTCCCTCTTGCCTGGTGCTGTAATGAACGCGTACCTCACCACCGTCCGGCGAAAACTTGTAGGCGTTGGCGATCAGGTTGGTGATCACCTGTTGAATTTTGCTGGCGTCGGCGTTGATCCACAGGGGACTGTCCAGGCGATCACATAACGGTTGCGGGCGATTGGCAGGCGGTCGATAACCTTGAATGGTCCGCTCGACAAGTGCCTGGACCGTCACAGGCTTGAAGACAAAATCCTTCCCCCGTCTGGCCTCAATACGCGCCAGATCCAGTAACTCATTGATGATCTCGGCCATCAGCCCTGACTGCCGATGGATGGTGGCCAGCAATTCCTTGTGTGTAGCTTCGTCAAATGCTTCGTGCATGAGTAATTCCGAATACCCATAGATGCTCGCCATGGGCGTGCGCAATTCGTGGGCAGCCGTTGACAGGAACTCGCTTTTCATTCGATCGACTTCGGTTTCGTGTGTGATGTCGCGAAAGTAAAGGATTTGCAGGACGGAGGACGACCGGCTTTCGCGCATGCCCACTTGCAATACCCTTCCAGCGGGACTGACCAGCTCGATGGTGATCCGGTGTGTGACACCAGGAACACTATCGAGATGCATGTCCCTCAATGCGTTCACGCCGCCAAACCGGGCGGAAGGGACGCACAAGTCGGCGAGTTGCCGTGAAAATTCATCTTCGCTCAGACCTAGTACCGATGCCTTGTTCAGGCCAGTCATGTGCAAAAACGCCGGATTGGCGTATTCGACATGTCCGGCCTGGTCAAACGCAATAAATCCGTCGGGACTAAGGGTGAAGATGGCATCCAGTTGTGCATTACGGTCGCTGACCACGGACTCCTTGAATCGCAGTTCCTCGATGACTCGGGCCAAATCCTGACGTTGGCGATGCAATCTGAGTGAGGCGTTATGCAGCGCCATCTGCAGGTCTTCCACTTCAACAGGCGCTGGCATGACGGTCAGGGAACGCCCTTCAGACCGATCAAGCGTCACGGCAAAATTTCTGGCATGTTCCAGGGCCCGTACCGGCTTGCGCAATGTCAGGAACAAAAGCAGGCTGCCGAACGCGATGGCGACGCAGGCTGAGACCAGGGTTGTGACCAGAATTTGTTGCCGGATCGTGTCAAGCGCCGCCGTGCTGAAGTCGCCACGGATCCAGCCCAGGGTGTTGCCTGCCACGACGGGCACCCACACTTCAATATGACTGCCAGCGTCCTCACCCGTCAATGTGACGGTCGATGCAAGGACCTGCGGCAAGGGCAGGCGTATGTCGGGCGCATCGATGATGATCTTGTTCTTGCCATCGGCCACCCTTTTGACATGGCTCAGGATACGTCCGCTGGTATCGGCAACCACCAACTCCAGCACGTCCGGAAACTCCAGTGAGCGCAGCAGATAGTTGTCGAGTTCATCCAGGCTGCCCAGCACCATAGGTTTGGCCAGGGAAACGGCAAGATTGTTGACCAACGCATGGGCCTGGTTTTCTATCCCCCTCTGGGCGGTTGCCACTTGCTGGCGCAGGGTAAAGCCGGAGTGGGCTGCGATCACGATCAACAGGATGATCGAGATCAACAGCATCAATTGAGGCTGCATGCGTCTGGGCAGCCAGTGGCGTTTCATGGCTTGGGCGCCTTGACCACATATTTGTCCAAACCGAACTTCTCCAGAGGCAAGTAGTCCCGCGCGTAGTCAGCACGCCGCAATGATTCCATCTGGACCTTGGCCATCAGCGCCTGGCCGCCCGGCTCGGTTGCGACGCGCAGCAGTGCCTCGGTCACGCTTTTGCGCACCGACTCCGGGACCCGCGGGTTCGCGCTCAAGGGATGAGGTGGTACACCAGGGGTTTCCATCAGCACGCGGAGATTGGAGCGTATTTCGTCGGGTTCGTCGGCCAGCGTGTTGTTGATCCCGCCACCGGCCGCCGCACGGCCGGAAGTGACATAACGGTAGACATTGGAATGGGTCTTGACGTAGACCGGATTGATCCGGACCCTGGTCTGTTCTGCCAGCAGGGCGCGCAACCACAAGGAGGCACCAAAGGCGTTGGGGGCGGGAAAGGCAACTTCTTTTCCGTCAAGCTCGCTGACGGTCTTGATGGGGTCGTCCTTACGCACCACCAGGACTCCGCTGAGCAAATTATTACCTCTGACCAGAGGAATATAGCCCTTTGCCCGCCTGGCCATCACCTGGTGGTAGGGATTCATGTAGGCAAAATCCGGTTGCCCTGCCAATAATCCCTCTTCAAATTCGGGAATGCTTGCGGCGATGGTGAGCGTGAAATTCAGCCCGGTTTCCTTTTTGAGCTTGTCGAGCAGAGGTGACCAGTCACGGTGGATCTCAACTGCCGGGAACTGGGGGACGATGGCAACCGAATAGGTTTCGGCGGCGCGTGCTGGAAGGCTGCCACCTAGGTTGCACAGGGCTGCCAAGAGCGACGGCAGCAGTCTGGAGTGGAGTCTGTCAATCAATGCCATTTCGAGGGGACCTCAAGTTCTGGGAAGCAAAAGCATAGTCGGTATCAAGCCGGTCGAATTGCATGTTACCAAGCCCCAGTCCACCACCCTCGCAATTCCTCACCCCACACCGGGTTTCATCATGAACAATCGAGCACTCGTGCTGTTTTGTGGCGGTCAGGACTCCACCGCCTGTTCGTCGTGTCGCGACCACACGCTCAAGGCCCTGCAGGTTGCCATGAGCCTGGGCCTGGATTCACCGATGGTTGTAGAGACACCCCTGATGTGACTGGACAAGGCTGCCACCTGGCAATTGGCCGAGGACCTGGTGACCATTTTGTCCGCCTGATCAAGGAATAGACCCATACCTGTTAACCCGGTAAGCATACGGAATGGCATGTTTGGGGCTTCGTTTGTGGTTAATGCCCGGCCTGCGACTTGCGCAGCAGCGCCTTTGAAAGCTACCAGGCACAAGCTACAGCGAAGACATGACAAGCGCCGGCTGATCGGCAATTGGTTACACTGGCGTGGCTTGTCGGGGCGCCAAAGACGTAAGTCGAGGCTGAGATCACTTCTGTGGAACCCGCTGAACCTGATCGGGGTCATTCCCGCGTAGGGAACAACGCAATTGGCTCCGGCCAAGCTGGCACCTACCACCAGCACTCTCCGGCGGCCCAGGCAGGCTCCTTTATTTACTGGAGACCACTGCCATGACCAAGACTTCACTCACAGTTGACACCACGAACCTGACCAGCCGCATCACGCGCGAGCCTTTTGCAGGCTCCTCCAAAATCTATTTGGAGGGCTCTCGCCCGGACATTCGTGTTCCGTTCCGCGAGGTGGCGCTTGATGACACGCTCATCCAAAACGGACCCGCCGAACTCCGGCGTGAAGCCAACCCGCCGCTGCGTCTGTACGACTGCTCCGGCATCTACACCGACCCGACCCAAACCGTCGACATCACGCGTGGCCTGAAAGCTTTGCGCGCGGCCTGGATCGCAGAGCGCGGTGATACCGAGGCACTGCCCGGCATCAGCAGCGCCTATGGACAGCAGCGTTTGCAGGACCCGCAGTTGCAGGCCTTGCGCATGGCCCATAGCCCGGTACCGCGGCGCGCCAAGCCGGGACGCAATGTGTCGCAAATGCACTATGCGCGCCAGGGAATCATCACGCCCGAGATGGAGTACATCGCCATCCGTGAAAACCTGGTTCGCGCCCAACTGGCCGAGCGTCTGGCGATCGAGCGCCTGCCCAAGCCCGGCCAGCCCTTCGGCGCCTTGATGACACAAGCCATCACGCCCGAATTCGTGCGTGATGAGGTGGCACGCGGCCGTGCGGTGATCCCGTGCAACATCAACCACCCCGAGACCGAACCGATGATCATCGGGCGCAACTTCCTGGTCAAGGTGAACGCCAATATCGGCAATTCGGCCGTCACCTCTTCGATCGAAGAAGAGGTGGACAAATTGGTGTGGTCGATCCGCTGGGGTGCAGACACGGTGATGGACCTGTCAACCGGCGACAACATTCACGAGACCCGGGAATGGATCCTGCGCAACTCGCCAGTGCCGATTGGCACCGTACCGATCTACCAGGCGCTGGAGAAGGTGCACGGCAAAGCCGAGGACCTGACCTGGGAGCTGTTCCGCGACACGCTCATCGAACAGGCGGAGCAGGGCGTGGACTACTTCACCATCCACGCGGGTGTGCGCCTGGCCTATGTGCCACTCACGGCCAACCGGCTCACCGGCATCGTCTCGCGTGGCGGCTCCATCATGGCCAAGTGGTGCCTGTCGCACCATCGCGAGAGCTTCCTCTACGAACACTTCGAGGACATTTGCGAAATCATGAAAGCTTATGACGTGAGTTTTTCGCTGGGCGACGGGCTGCGCCCCGGCTCCATTGCCGACGCCAACGACGAAGCGCAGTTGGCTGAGCTGCACACCTTGGGTGAGTTGACGCAGATCGCCTGGAAGCATGACGTGCAGGTGATCATCGAAGGCCCTGGTCATGTGCCGCTGCAACTCGTCAAGGAAAACGTCGACAAGCAGCTCGAGGCCTGCTTCGAGGCGCCGTTCTACACGCTGGGGCCGCTGATCACCGACATCTCGCCCGGTTACGACCATATTTCATCGGCCATGGGGGCGGCCAACATTGGCTGGTACGGCACCGCCATGTTGTGTTACGTGACCCCCAAGGAACATCTCGGCTTGCCCAATCGCGACGATGTGAAGCAGGGCCTGATTGCCTACAAGATCGCGGCCCACGCGGCGGATCTGGCCAAGGGTTACCCGGGCGCGCAAATGTGGGACAACGCCATCTCCAAGGCGCGTTTCGAGTTCCGCTGGGAAGACCAGTTTCGTCTGGCGATTGATCCGGACACCGCCATGGCCTACCACGACGAAACCTTGCCCAAGGAGAGCGCCAAGGTGGCGCACTTTTGCTCCATGTGCGGGCCGAAGTTCTGCTCGATGAAGATTTCGCAGGAGGTGCGTGACTTTGCACGGCTGAACCCCACTGGCGCGGGGATACTGGCAGCTACCGGCGTGATCCCCATCCAGCCTATCAGTACGGCATTTGAGGAAAAGGCGGCAGAATTCCGCCAGGCGGGCAGCGAGATCTACAGCTGAAGAAATGGTTAACATGGCAGTTCTCAATAGATGCCAATGATGACCCCGCCAAGTAACGATCTCTCGCCCATCGCTCCCTTGCGGGTCACCGTCTTCCGCATGTTGTGGATCGCCTGGCTTGCGGCCAACCTTTGCATGTGGATGAATGATGTGGCGGCAGCATGGAAGATGACCACACTCACGACGATGCCGATTTGGGTGGCCGCCGTGCAATCGGCCGCCACCTTGCCGATGTTGCTGCTGGGTTTGCCCAGCGGGGCACTGGCCGACATTTTGAACCGTAAGAAACTCCTTCTTGCCACCCAGCTCTGGGTGGCCACGATATCTGCCCTGCTGTGTGCGGCGATGTTTCTCGACCAGATCACGCCGCCTCTGTTGCTCACGCTGACCTTGTTCAACGGGATTGCCATGGCAGTACGCTGGCCGGTGTTTGCAGCCATCGTGCCTGACCTGCTGCCGCGGGCCCAGTTGCCGGCGGCACTGATGCTCAATGCGATGGCGATGCACATCTCGCGCATCATGGGACCCTTGGTGGCAGGGGCCCTGATTGCTACGGCAGGTACCGCCTGGGTCTTTTTGTTGAATGCCGTGTTATCCGTTTTTGCGGCCGTCATGATCAGTCGGTGGCGTCATGCACCCAAAGCGGATCAAGGTCCGCCGGAAAAGCTGGGAGCGGCGATCAAAGCCGGCGTGCAGTTCATGATGCAGTCCAGGCAGTTGCAAGGCGTGTTGTTGCGTGTCGGGTGTTTCTTTTTTAACGGCGCGGCACTCATGGCCATGCTGGCTTTGCTGGCGCGGCGACTCGACGGTGGTGGTGCTGGCACCTTCACCGTGTTGCTGGCCTGCCTGGGCTTGGGTGCTGTTTTCTCGATGGGTCTTGTCCCCGTGTTGCGCCGCCGGATGAAGCGAAGCCAGCTGGTTTTGCTTGGTTCGCTCGTTGTCGCCTTGTGTATGGTCCTGATGGCGACCATTCCGCTCCTTGTTATGGCGATCCCGGTGATGATCATTTGCGGTGGTGCATGGCTGATGGCCGCCAATACCCTGAACCTGTCAGGTCAGATGAACCTGCCCGACTGGCTGCGGGCGCGCGGCATGTCGATGCAACAGATGGCCTTGTTCGGCGGTGGTGCCCTGGGGGCGGCATTTTGGGGTACGGTCGCGACCTGGACCAGTGTTCCAATCGGTGTGGCACTTGCAGCCATCACGCTGGCGGTCTCCATGTTGGCCGCCAGGCGCTGGGCGCCCGAAATCGACAGCGATCTGTGCTGATGAATCAATCCAGCGAGATCACGCGCTGCCAGGGCAGCCGCGGATCAGCTTCGTAGTCCGCCACCACCCAACTGCGCTTGGGGTGGTCGGCCATTTTTTCAGTTGCTCACTGGTGGCACGGATCGAAGCTGAATCCAGCCCGGCATAAAGCGGGTCCGGAGAGGTGAACGTCACACCATTGGCCGGCAGCCGCAAGTCCATTCAAAAAGCGTCGCGGTGGCGTGATTTGCCGGGCGGGACATGGTTGTCACGTGCACGGCCCGCATGACCACAAGCTGGCGCGTGCCCAGCAGGGCGGACAAGGTGGTGGACATGGCGCCTCGGGTGGCATGATCACCCAGATTGGGCTGTTTACGGCGATTGTTTTCACGGTCGGCACCTTGTCTGGCTACATGGGCGGTACCACCCAGGCCAACGCCGGGATTTACAAGAATAACGCTGCCATCCAGAAAACCGAAGCCTCCAACCAGTGGCATTACTTTCAGTCAAAAAATTACCAAACAGGCGTTGGCCGATCTGGCGAAAGACCTGGCTCCAGCAGATCGGAAGGAGTATTTCCAGGGCAAGAGGGAGCGTTATGAAAAGGAAAAAACGAGATCAGGGCCATCGCTGACAAGCTGGAAGCGGAAGCGACGGTATGGGATTAACAAAGTGACGAGCAGATGCATTTGCATCACGGCGGTGCGCAGTCCACCACCGTATGCCAGGTATCGATTGCCCTGGCTGCCCACCAGGAAGAGATGGCTGGAAGTGGCGATGTTTGTCGCGGGTGGTGCCGGTTTGGTGGTGGGAGCACTGGCCATGTTGCATGTTTAACACGCGGGACAATTCTGATCGCCAGGCTGGCCTGGGGTTCAGGCGCTGGTGCGGGTGGCAGTGAAGCGCTGCTCCATCTCGCGGCGCATCTGTTTGCGCAACTCGGCTGCTGCGTGACGGCGCAACTCGTCTGGTGTGCTGGGCGTCAGCGGGGTCACGAGCGCAGGTTTTTTGTTCTCGTCTACCGCCACCATCGTGAAGAAACAGCTGTTGACGTGGCGCACCACACGGCTCTGGATGTTTTCGGCAATCACCTTGATGCCGATCTCCATGGACGAAGAACCTGTGTGGTTCACCGACGACAAAAACGTGACCAGTTCACCAACATGGATCGGCAGGCGGAACATCACTTGGTCGACGCTGAGTGTCACTACATAACGCCCTGCATAACGGCTGGCGCAGGCAAAGGCCACCTGGTCCAGCAATTTGAGGATGGTGCCTCCATGCACATTGCCTGAAAAGTTTGCGGTGTCGGGGGTCATCAGTACTGTCATCGACAGTTGGTGAACAGGTAAATCCATGGAAGTGACTCCAATTAGAGGCGCAGTGCCAGCGCCAGGGGAATAAAAAACAGCGCCAGGGCATTGCCAATGATGACAATACTGGCCACTTTGTCGGGCTCCTGCCGGTAACGCTCGGCAAAGATGAAATTGGTCACGGCCGGTGGCAGTGCGCCAAATAAAAACAACATGTTTTGCTCCAGTGGGCTCAAGCTCGCCAGCAGCCCGAAAGCCCAAGCCACCAGCATGCCGGTGACCGGCGTCACGCAGGCGCCTACCAGTCCGATACGCCAGGCCCCCAGGTGGGCTGTGGAAAGGCGAACGCCGAGAGCAAAGATCATCAAGCCCAACGAGATGTCCCCGAGCAACTTAGCTGCGACCATCACGGGTTGCCACACGGTCATGCCACTCAGGCTGACAAATAGGCCGGCTGCGGCCGCGGTCAGCACAGGCTCGCGCCAGAGCATCGACGCATTGAATTTTCCGCTGAGCAGCCAGATCCCCAGGGTGAACTGCAACACCGTCAGCACCAGCATCAAAACTACGGCAGCTCCCAGGGTTTGCTCACCAAAAGTCAACAACATCAACGGCAGGCCCATGTTGCCGACGTTGTTGAACATGGCGGGCGGCACCAGCGTCTTGGGAGCCATGCCTAACAGCCGGGCCACGGGCCAGGTGAGGGCACCCGAACCCAGCACGACGACGATGCAGCCCAGGGCAATCGGCACGTTGTCGGCCAGACTGAAGTTTTTACCGGCCAAAGCCGAAAAAAACAGCGCGGGCAAAAAAACCGACATGTTCAGGTTATTGGCGACCCGCATGTCGGGCCTGTGCCGTCGCCCGTAGGCAAAACCAATCATCACAATAATGAAAATCGGAAAGACGATGCTGATGATGCGAAGGAACATGGGGCTATTTCACCTCAAATCGTAGCGGCGCGGGCGCCGCTCCCACGCATCGTCATTGCGAAGAGTGAAGCGACGCGGCAGTCCATCGCTGCGCAATGCATGGGTTGCCACGCTGCGCTCGCAAGGATAACCATAGGGTTCGCGATTTCGATCACTTCCAATTCTTGGGCAGCCCGGCCTCTGGCGTCATGCCATACACGGGCTCGCCCGGGAGGCCGGCTATCAGGGGGGCGCGGGCGGCGATGAGTTTCTCGATGTCAACACCGGTGCTGATGCCCATGGCCTCGAACATGAAGACCAGGTCTTCGGTGACTACATTGCCCGAGGCACCAGGTGCGTAAGGGCAGCCGCCCAGGCCGCCGAGTGACGAGTCAAAGGTGCGTACACCCACGTCATAAGCGGCCAGGCAGTTGGCCAGGCCCAGGCCGCGTGTGTTGTGCATGTGGGCAGCGCCCGTCTTGTCGCCGATAGCAGAACGTACCTTGTTGAACAGGCGGCGCACCTGGGCCGGGTTGGCCATGCCGGTGGTGTCGGACAGACCGGCTTCGTCCGCGCCAGCCGCCACCACCTGCTCCGCCATCCAGACTACATCCTCATCGGTCACTTCGCCCTGAATGGTGCAGCCAAAAGCGGTGGACAAACCGGCCTCGATTTTCACGCCTGGTGCAATCTCGTCGCGCAGGCGCACGATGGCACGCACTTCCTCGACCATGTCCTTGCGACTCTTGCGCACATTGGCCAGGGAATGGGCCTCGCTGGCCGAGCACGGGATGGTGAGTTTGTGCACGCCCGATTTCAACGCAGCTTCGGCACCGCGCAAATTCGGCACCAGCGCCATCACCGTCACGCCGGGGTATTGCAGGGCATGTTTGACCACTTCAGCGGCATCGGCCATTTGGGGCAAAAGTTTGGCTGGCACGAAGGAGCAAACTTCGATTTCACGCAGGTTGGCGGCCACCAGCGCGTCGATCCAGCGGAACTTGTCTGCTGTGGGCATGGTGGCCTTGACCGATTGCAGCCCGTCGCGGGGACCGACTTCACTGATCAGGACATCTGGGGTGTTGGAGGTGGTCATGGTGTTACTTTCAGGATGGTTAACAGATGTAGATCGTCACTGCGAGCGGGAAGTTATGGATTGCCGCGTCACTACGTTCCTCGCAGTGACGGCCTAGCCTTGCGCCACCGCACGCAGCGCTTCAGGCGTGGTGCTCGGGTAGCCAAAATACTCGAGGTAGGCCGGAATTTGCTCGAACAACATGTCCGAGCCGATCTGGATGCGGCAGCCGCGCGCCTGGGCGGCTTTCAGAAAGGCAGTCATGTCGGTCCTCATGACCACTTCGCCGACAAAGGTGGCTGGGTCTACCCGGGTCATGTCCACCGGCAGCGGGTCGCCATCGTTCATGCCCATGGGTGTGGCGTTGACCAGAAGTTCACAGGCTGCCGGGTCTTTGCTGCCTGTACGTACCGTCATGGCGGGGTAGTGATGCACGAGACGCTGCGCCAGACCTTTTACCGCGTCATCATTCACGTCGAACAGGTCCATCTCGAGCACACCGGCAGCGGCCAGCGATGCGGCAATCGCACAACCCACCCCCCCCGCGCCGACCACTAGGGTACGGCGGCCTTTGGGGTCGAAACCCTTGCGCTTGAGACCGCGTACAAAGCCCTCGCCATCGAACATGTCACCCTGCAATCGCCCATCGGGCAGGCGGCGCACGGCATTGCACGACCCGGCGATGGCGGCTGTGGGAAAAACTTCGTCAAGCAGGCCCACCGTGGCGACCTTGTGCGGCATGGTGATGAGCGCGCCACGAATGTTGGCCAGCTTGAAGATGTTGCGCAAAAAATCAGGGTAGTCGGCGCTCTGGCAACCCATGGGAACCACAATGGCATTGATGCCGACAGATTCAAACCAGGGGTTGTAAATCAGGGGAGCCTTGAACGCAAATGTCGGGAATCCGATGTGCGCAATAAGCTCGGTGTTGCCGTTGATCTTCATTTTCTTCAACCTTTTCAATAATGAATCTGGAATTACAAATTCACAACCTGGCCGCGCGTTGCTGCCAGACTGATGGCTTCGGTGACACGCAGGTTTTGCAGACCATCGCGCGCGCTCACCAATGGCGACGCCTCGCCACGCACGACAGCACCAAAGTGTTCCATCTGGAGTTTCAAGGGGTCGTCACGTACCATGCCGACCACGCCCACTTCAAATTCTTTCCACCACGAACGATCTTGCTCGCTCGGGTAGGTCTTCAGGCGCATGGTGGGAACCGACAAGGCACCATCGGTGCCAGTGATGACATAACAATCCTCGTCGTCGTAGGCCGGATAAACCTTGTTTTCTTTTGAGGTTTGCTCCCAGCTGCGCGGGCAGGCGGCGGTATCCGACAACATGAAGGTGCCGAGCGCACCGTTGGCAAAACGCAGGTTGATGGCAACCGTGTCCTCCACCTCGAAACCGCGTGTGGCGTTGCTGGCGAAGGCTTGCACCGCCACGATTTCGCCGCACAACATGCGTAGGTTGTGCACCTCGTGGATCATGTTGATGAGGATCGGGCCGCCGCCGGGCTGTGTCCGCCAGGGGCCCTCGGCAAAATAATGGTCGGGTTTCAGAAATGTGGCGCTGCCCATCACCGCCACCAAGCGGCCCAACTTGCCTGAGTCGACCACCTCTTTGGCTTTGGCCATGATCGGGCTGTGCGCGCGGTGGTGGCCAATCAGCACTTTGGCACCGGTGTCGTTGACCAGCTTGACCAGTCGCTCGCCCTCGGCCACGGTGGTGGCGATCGGCTTCTCAAGCAGGATGGGCAGGTTGGCAGCAATACATTGCATGGCTTGCGTCACATGCATCTGGTTTGGTGTCGCCAGAATCAGTCCGTCTGGCCGATCCTTGGCCAGCAGTTCTTCGAGCGAGGCATACAAGGGCACTCCGGCCCGATCAGCGATCGCGCCCGCATGGGGTGAGGGATCCACAATGGCGCTCAAGCCACATGTCCTGCTGGCTTGAGCCACGGCCATGTGGGCCTGACCGATGTAGCCAGCGCCGACAATCGCAATGCGGGTTGTGTTCATGCGTGGGGTTGAAGAGGGCAACACTGTGCGCATGGCCGACGCGCGACCCTGGGCACAATGCAGGCCGCACCCGATGGGGCGGGCCTGACTCGGGGGATTACTTGCGCAGTTTGGCCAGCTCAGCTTGAACTTCAGTCACCACAGTGCCCAATGCAGCGCTGTGCTTGTCGATCACGGGTTTCATCTTGTCACGCAACTTGGTCACTTCTGCCGGGGGCAGTTGGGTGACAGTCATACCGTTCTTCTTGAGCAGGTCCAGGTTGGCGGCCACGGAGGCGCGGGCAGCTTCACGCTGCACCTTGGCAGCTTCCAGCGCAGAGTCCTCAAGAATCTTCTTGTCAGCGGCGCTCAGGGTGTCCCAGACCTTTTTACTGAAAATGACCGACTGTGGGTTGTACTGGTGGTTGGTCAGAGCGACAAACTTTTGGACTTCCCAGAACTTGTTGGCGGCAATCACCGAAATCGGGTTTTCCTGGCCGTCAATCGCGCCTTGCTCCAAGGCAGCATAGACTTCGGGGAATGGCAGTGGTGTGGGATTGGCGCCCAGGCCCTTGACCCAGTCCACATTGATCGCATTGGGAATCACGCGCAGTTTCAGGCCCGCGATGTCGTCCACCTTGTTGATGGCGCGTTTGCCGGTGGTGATGTTGCGGAAACCCAGCTCCTGGTAAGCCAGGCCAACAATGCCTTTGTCGAGCAGCAGGGCGTGCATCTTTTTGCCGATGGGGCCATCAACGATGGCGTCAGCTTCTTTTTCGTTGGCGAACAGGAAAGGGAAGTCAAACACTTCGAGTGCCTTCACCTCGCTGGCCAGAATGCCGGAATTCATCACGGCCATCTCCACCGTGCCGCCCTTGAGGGCCGACAGTGTGGCTTGATCACTACCAAGTGAACCGTTCAGGAACAGCTGTACCTTCATCTTGCCGCCCGACTTGGCTGCCACCAAATCAGCGAACTTCTTCATGCCCGCGACCGCAGGATGGCCTTCGGGGCTGTTCAGGCCGTATTTGAATGTGCGTTCCTGGGCGCTGGCCAGCCCCATGGCGGCCAGAGCCAAGCTTGCAATCACAGATTTGATAAGAAGTCGTTTCATGAGTTTTCTCCTGGACAGTTGATATATTTGGTTGTACGCACAAACGAGGGTCCTGAACGCGGCGTACCCAGACACGCTCAGGTTTGGAAAAGTTATTTGTAGAACCAGTGCGCCGGTACCATGACCAGCTGCGGAAAGGCCACCATCAGGAACATGATCAGGAACTGGGCAATCATGAACGGAATTACCCCCTTGGTCACCTGGTCCATGCTGATTTTCCCCACACCGGCCACCGCATTGAGCACCGTGCCGACAGGCGGTGTGATCAGGCCAATGGCGTTGTTGATAATGAACATCACGCCGAAATAAACCGGGTCAATGCCGGCCGCCTTGACGACTGGCATCAATACCGGGGTCAACAACAAAATGGTGGGCGTCATGTCGAGCGCCGTCCCCACCACCAGGGTTAGCACCATGATGGCCAGCATCAGCAACCTGGGGCTGTCCAGCAGTGGCTGCAGCAGCGCAACCACCTGCGCTGGCAGGTTGGCCACCGTGATCAGCCAGGCCGAGACCATGGCCGCGGCGACCAGGAACATCACCACTGAAGTGGTTTTGGCCGCCGTCACAAAAAGCGGGACCAGTTGCTTGATGCCGAGCTCGCGGTAAATCAGGGTGGACACAAACAGCGCGTACACCGCTGCCACCACCGCCGCTTCGGTGGGTGTGAAGACGCCAAATTTCAGCCCCACCACAATGATGACCGGCAGCACCAGAGCCCAGGTGGCCGAGCGCAGAGCGTCCAGAACCTCGAGGAATGACTTGCGGGGCGGCGGAACGACTACCTCGCGGCGCACCAGCCACCACCAAGTGACCACGAGGGACAGTGCTAGCCAGATGCCCGGGAAAATGCCGGCCATGAACAGTTTGGAAATGGAGACATTGGCAGCCACACCAAAAATCACAAAACCGATGCTGGGCGGGATGACCGGGGCAATGATGCCCGCTGAAGCTATCAGGCCAGCTGAACGCGCTTTGTCATGGCCCGCGGCCACCATCATCGGCAGAAGCAGTGCGGTCAGCGCAGCCGCATCGGCGACGGCTGAGCCCGACAGCGAGGCCATGATCACGGCTGCAACCACGGTCACATAACCCAGCCCGCCTTTGATGTGACCGACCAGCGCCATGGCAAAAACAACAATGCGTCGTGACAAACCGCCGGCATTCATGATCTCGCCGGCCAGCATGAAAAAGGGCACCGCCAGCAAAGGGAAGCTGTTGGAACCTTCGAGCAGGTTCTGCGCCAGAATTTGCGCGTCGAACATATTGAGCTGCCACATCAGTGCAGCACCGCACAACAGCAATGAGAACGCAATAGGAATACCCAGGGCCATGGCACCCATCAGCGCACCCAGGAAAATAATGATCGTCATGTCGTGCTCCGGGCTCAGTGGGTGACTTTGGTGGCGTGGGGAGAATCTTCAGACTCCCGCATCAAAACCAGGTGCGCATCGTCAATCTTCCCGACAAGCAATCGGTACAGATCGCTCAGAAGTATGGGCAGGCTCAAGATCGAAAACACCATGCCGCCCGCGTAAAACCAACCCATCGAGACTTCCATGACCGGGCTTTCCGAATCTTTGTTGACCAAAAACTGCTCGTAAGTGCCTTTGAAGATCAGCCACAGGCAAAAAAGCATCAGCAGCAGTGCAATACCCATGCACAGGCGTTTGCCCGCGGGCCCGAGGCGTCCGACCAAGATGTCGGTACCCAGGTGGGCGTTGTCGCGCAGGGCAATCACCGCCCCCAGGAAGGTCACCCAGACAAACAGCCAGCGTGACAATTCCTCGGATACTGTGAACCCCGAGTTGAAAGCATAACGCATGAAGACGTTGCCAAAAACCAATACCACCATGCCTGCCAGCGCGGCGGCGATCAGGTAACCAATGAACTGGCAATACTTGTCAATAATTTTTTGGATCACAGGCAGGCTCCTGATTTCGGGTTTATGATGGGTTAATGTACTAACCAGTTAGTTTTTGAAAATCAGTATTTACCCTAGGTTTTGCAAAAAGTCGCTTCAGCGACCGATGAATGTCCTCACACCAGCATGAAGCGCAGCACCATCTCGATGATGTTCTTCCTGCGCGTGGAAATGGCTTCGGGAGAGGCGGGGTCCTGATTGAAAATCATGCCAAAGGTATGCTGGTTCGACACGTTGAAAAACGTCAGCGCCGAAATCGAGGCATGAATGTCGACCGGATCAAGTCCGGGGCGAAATACGCCCGTGTCCACGCCACGGTCGTACAACTCCCGGATCGCCGCAATGGCCGGCACATTGAGTCCTTGAATGCTTTTGCTTTGCGACAGATAGGCGCCGCGCTGCATGTTTTCCGACATCACCAGGCGGATAAAACTCTCGTTGTTGTGGTGATGGTCGAAGGTGAAACCAACCAACTTTTTCAGCGCTTCCACGGGCGGCAAATCAGCCAGATGCAAGCCTGATTCGATGGCGCGCATACGCCGGTAGATGTCCTCCAGCACGGCACGGTACAGACCTTCCTTGCTGCTGAAGTAGTAATAAATCATGCGCTTGCTGGTCTTGGTCGCCGCCGCGATTTCGTCGATGCGGGCACCATCCAGGCCTTTTTCTCCAAATTCGACCGTCGCAACCTCCAGAATCCCGGCCATGGTGCGTTCCGGGTCGTTGGTGCGGCTGGGCGTACGCGCCGTCGGCCTTACCTTGCCGGTTTTGCTGACCTGTGTTACTTTTCTGGGTAAATGTACAGCTTGGTTCATCCATAAAGTATAGGACAGTGTGGGTGTGGCACCAACAAATACAGTTGCCTCTGGGGGTTGCTGCACCGGTGTCGCGCCGTACTTTTCTCGAGTGCGCTATCGTCGCAACATGAAAATTTCATTCTTGCAATTGGGATGGCGCTCCCTGACGCGTGATTTGCGTGCTGGCGAGCTGCGCTTGCTGATGGTGGCCGTGACGCTGGCGGTCGCGGCGCTCACGGCGGTCGGTTTTTTTGCCGACCGGCTCAAGGGCGGTTTGCAGCGAGACGCGCGCCAGCTCATGGGGGGTGACGCGGTGGTGGTCAGCGACAACCCGATTCCCGAGGCATTTTTGGCCAAGGTCAAGAGCCTGGGCTTGCAACAGACCACCAACCTGAGCTTTCCGACCATGGCGCGTGCGCCTGAGAGCGACGGCGGCAGTACCAAGCTGGTGTCTCTCAAGGCCGTGGCTGACGGCTACCCCTTGCGCGGCCGCTTGCGCGTGAGCCAGCAGACCGACTCTAACGGCGACTTGACCAGCGACATACCGCAGCCTGGACAGGCCTGGGTCGATGCCGCCCTGCTGGACGCGCTTGTGATGCCGGTCGGTGGCCATCTGCTGCTGGGTGACAGCAGCTTCAAGATCAGTCGCATCATCGTGAATGAGCCCGACCGGGGCGCTGGGTTCATGAATTTTGCGCCGCGCGTCATGATCAACGAGGCTGACATTACAGCCACTGGACTGATCCAGCCCGCCAGCCGAGTGCGTTACCGCCTGGCGGTTGCCGGCGACGACCGACCGATTAAGGTCTTTGTCGATTGGGCGCAGGCCCAGATTGAGTCACAAGCGGTGCGTGGTGCCCGGGTTGAGGCGCTTGAGGGCGGGCGCCCCGAGCTCAGCGCCACGCTGGACCGGGCGGAAAAGTTTTTGAATCTGATTGCGCTGCTGGCAGCGTTGCTGAGCGCGGTCGCTGTGGCGCTGGCCGCCCGAAGTTTTGCCGCCAGCCATCTGGACGATTGCGCCATGCTACGGGTTTTGGGCCTGTCCCAGCGCACCATGGCGTTGGCCTACACCTTTGAATTTGTCCTGATCGGCCTGTTGGCCAGCGCCACGGGGGTGTTGCTGGGTTTTGCAGTCCATTACGGTTTTGTCGTATTGCTGGCGGGTCTGGTGGAGTCGTCCTTGCCGACCCCGGGCATCTGGCCGGTGTTGTTTGGCATGGGCATGGGCTTGACGCTGTTGCTCGCCTTTGGCCTGCCGCCAGTATTGCAGTTGGCACAGGTGCCGCCGCTGCGCGTGATCCGGCGTGATGTCGGTGGCCTGAAGCCGACATCTCTCGTGGTGCTCGGCTTGGGAGTGGCCGGTTTTGCCGCCTTGTTGCTGGCTGCCAGCAGCGACCTCAAGCTCGGGCTGATTGCCGTCGGCGGCTTTGCGGCGGCGACCCTGGTCTTTGCCGGTCTGAGTTTTGTGGCGGTCAAGTTGCTGCGGATCAGCGTCAACGATGCCACGGCGCCGACCGCACTGGTGCTGGCCACTCGCCAGATTGCGGCGCGTCCGGCCTTTGCGGTGGTGCAGGTGAGCAGTCTGGCGGTGGGCTTGCTGGCGCTGGTGCTGCTGGTGTTGCTGCGCACCGACCTCATCAGCAGTTGGCGCGCCGCCTCGCCACCGGGGGCGCCTAACCGGTTTGTCATCAATGTCATGCCGGATCAGGGCCTGCCGTTCGCCCGGGCACTGAAAGATGCCGGTGTGACCCAGTTCGACTGGTTCCCCATGATCCGGGGCCGTCTGGTGGCCGTGAACGGGCGCAATGTGAGCCCCGAGAATTACACCGACGATCGCGCCCAGCGCCTGGTGGACCGTGAGTTCAACCTCTCGAACAGTGCCACCCAACCGAGCCATAACCAGGTGGTGGCAGGGCGTTGGCAGGCCAATGAGGCCGGCGCCATCAGCGTTGAAGAAGGCATCGCCAAAACCTTGGGGCTCAAACTGGGTGATAGCCTGACCTTTGATGTCGGTGGCCTGAAGCCGACATCTCTCGTGGTG